>Ga0316230_1000113_pt1 | contig 122443 bp, 105 predicted proteins | sample TBH18025metaG_FD_206004 | JGI IMG/M metagenome (GOLD analysis project Ga0316230, IMG submission 206004) | Freshwater microbial communities from Trout Bog Lake, Wisconsin, USA - TBH18025 | ecosystem: Environmental > Aquatic > Freshwater > Lake > Hypolimnion/Profundal zone | place: USA... | reverse complement strand
TGGCATCCGCATTCAAGGCGGCGGCACGAATATCATCCAAGGCAATTACCTCGGCACGGACGCCACCGGCACCAACCGCCTCGGCAACGCCGAAGGCGGTGTTTATGTTTATCAATCCAACGGCAATCTGATTGGCGGCACGAACGCGGCGGCGCGCAATGTGATTTCCGCCAACGCCGGCGGCATTTACATAGACGACGGTTCCCTGCCCTCCCTCGGCACAGGAAATCTGGTGCAGGGTAATTTCATCGGCGTGACGGCGGCGGGCACGAAGGCTTTGGGCAACGTCAACAATGGCGTATATGTCCTCACCGCACCGGGCAATTACATTGGCGGCACGGCTCCCGGTGCCGGCAATCTGATTTCCGGCAACGGCATCAGCGGCGTCTATCTTTACAATACCGGCACTACCGGAAATGTTGTTCAGGGTAATCTCATCGGCACGGATGTCACAGGCACGGTGGCCGTCAGCAACCGGCTGGATGGCGTGACCATTAACAACGCCGCCGCAAATATTATCGGCGGCACTGACCTAGGAGCACGGAATATTATCTCTGGAAATGTAGATCGCGGCGTGTTGATTCTGAGCAGCGGCGCAACGAACAACGTGGTGCAGGGAAATTTCATCGGCACGGACGTCTCCGGCATGCTGGCATTGGGCAACCACACCAACGGCGTGGCCATCAGCGGCGCGGCGGGCAACCTCGTCGGCGGCGCGGTTCCGGCGGCGCGGAACATTATTTCCGGCAACCAGGGCAGCGGCGTGCTGCTCATCCTCGCCGGCGCGTCCAACAATTTTGTGGCAGGCAATTTCATCGGCGCTGATGTCACCGGCACCAATGCGCTGGCCAACTCGTTTAGCGGCGTGACGGTGGACGGTGCCGCAGGCAACACCATCGGTGGCACCGCCACCGGTGCCGGCAATGTGATTTCCGGCAACAGCCAGAACGGGATTTACCTCGTGGATGCCGGCGGCGGCACCAATGTCGTCCAGGGCAATTTCATCGGCACGGATTTTTCCGGCACGCACGCGCTGGCCAACGCGGCGGCGGGCGTGCGGATTGAGGTTCCGGGCAACCTCGTGGGCGGAACGCTTGCTGCCGCACGCAATCTGATTTCCGGCAACGGCCAGAGCGGCATTTATCTCTTCAGCAGCAGCGCGAGCAACAACTTCGTGCAGGGAAATTTCATCGGCACGGATGTCACCGGTTCAACCGGTTTTGGAAATGGAATGGTTGGCCCTTATTCCGGCGTGGTGATTTCCAATGCGCCCGCCAACACCATCGGGCCGGGCAACGTCATCTCGGCCAACGGCGACAAGGGCATCACTTTGAACGGCGCGGGCGCGACGGGAAATTTCATTCGGGGGAATTTCATCGGCACCGATGTCACGGGCAACAATGCCTTGGGCAATCCGAACGGGGGAATTTATCTTTTCAACGCGCCCGGCAACACGCTGGGCGGCGCGGGATCTGGAAATGGCAACCTGATTTCAGCCAACAATGCCGACGGCATTTATCTGTCTGCGGCAAACGGCAACATCATTCAGGGCAATTTCATCGGCACCAAGGCGGACGGCGTCAGCGCGCTGGGCAATTTGTGGCACAACATTGAATTCATCGCCAACGCCAGCGGAAATCTCATCGGTGGCAGCACGCCGGCAGCCGACAATCGCATCGCTTTCACGAAAACCGCCGGCTACGACGGCATTCGCGTGCGTGACGGCTGTGTCGGAAATTTCATCAGCCGCAATTCAATTTTTTCCAATGGCAACAATTCGGTCAACGGCCTCGGCATTGACACCGGTGCCGACGGCGTCACGACCACGGGACTTCCGCTGCTCACTTCAGCGGTCAGCGGCGGCAGCGCGACAGCGGTGGGCGGCACGCTCAATAATACCGCCAACCATTCGTTCCTCCTGCAATTTTACGCCAACCTAGTCACCAACATTTCCGGCTACGGCGAAGGCTTGATCTGGCTTGGCGCGACAAACGTCACGACGGATGCCGGCGGCAACGCGAGCTTCACCGCCAACCTGGCCGCCGCCGTGACACCGGGGCAGTTCATCGCCGCCACCGTCACCGACAGCACCAACAACACCTCGGAATTTTCCGCCGACGTAATGGTGCAGTCGCCGCCCTCGTTGAATCTCTCTTGGATCAGTGGCGGCGGGCAGCCGGCGATTGGCAAGTTATTTTGGCCGACCAATCCTCCACGATTTGTGCTGGTGCAAACCACGAACTTAAATCCACCAACGGTCTGGACGCCGGCCAAGAACCAAGTCACTACCAGCGGCGGCACGAACAGCATCCAGTTCGGAACGACAATCGGAAATTTGTTTTACCGGCTGGTGTTCCAATAAAAAAACCACCGACGTAAACCGCCGGTGGTGGCAGGAAATTGCAGTTGATTTCAGGCTTGAATCACGCACCGCTTGAAAGACAGGCCCGCCAAGCCAATTAAGCCGGCACCAAACAGTGCCAATGTGGATGGCTCGGGAACGCTGTTGACCTGGGCGAGAAAATCAATGTTTTGCGGGGCACTGGTCATCAGCACCCAGTTGGGGCTGCCAACCGTTCCGGTGTTCAGCCAGTAATCGTTGTAATCCAATCCCGTTGTTGGCGGGCTGCTGGAAAGAATGGGACCAGCCGATTCTCCCGGCCCGATGCCCGTGAACACCGCCGTCCAGGTGAAATCACCGGGCACGAGCACGCCGCCGCCCAAATCCGTCGAATCAAAAGTAATCAGGCTGTTATACACCGTTCCGGGCGGGGAACTGGCATTGACAGTTTCGGGAATGGAAACGGAAGGACTGGTCCACAGGAGCGTGCCAGGGCTGGCATAGCCGGCCGATGGGGAACCGTCGTTTTTATAAAATGAAACCTGGACGGATTCGCCGCTGCTGAAATTGGAGCCGAAGTATTCAAACGAAAAACCCATGACGGTTGCCGCGCCACCGGCCAGCACGATTTCATCACCCACTTGCTGACCGCTGCTGGTGCTGAACAACCCCAGCGGCGTGCCTAAATTGTCGAACAACACCGCGCCGGACACCGTCTGCAAAACAGCAACCAGAGCAACGAGCAGCACACCAGATTTGAGTTTGCTTGTCATAGGCTTGATATTTCAGCAACGAGACACACCAATTTTTGATAAGACAAAAAAGTTGTCAATCACATTAGTCGCTGGCAATGTTGCCACGCGGCATTCCACAACCGCTAATTGAATTATCATGAAGAAAAATATATCGGCCACGCCTCTAACCAAAAACAGCCATCTCCTGAACTGGGTCAATACCATGGCGGAGCTTTGCCAGCCGGACCACATCCACTGGGTGGACGGCTCGCAGTCGGAGAATGACGAACTGTGCGAAAAAATGGTGGCCGCCGGAACCTTCATCCGGCTGAACGAAAAAAAATGGCCGGGATGCTTCCTGGCGCGTTCCGACGCCCACGATGTCGCGCGGGTCGAGGATCGCACGTTCATTTGCAGCCATTCCAAGGAGGCGGCCGGCCCGACCAATAACTGGGTCAATCCTTCCGAGATGAAGCGCAAGCTGCGCGGCCTGTTCCAGGGCAGCATGAAGGGCCGCACCATGTATGTCCTCGCGTTCAGCATGGGGCCGCTCGGTTCCCCGATGTCGCAGATCGGCGTGCAGTTGACCGACTCGCCGTATGTGGTGGTCAACATGCGCATCATGGCCCGCATCGGCAAAAAAGTTTTCGACCTGATCGGTGAAGACACGCACATCGTCCCCTGTCTGCACAGCGTCGGCGCGCCGCTGGAAAAAGGCCAGCGCGATGTGCCCTGGCCCTGCAACCCGGACAAATACATCGTCCATTTTCCCGAGACGCGCGAGATCTGGAGCTACGGCTCCGGCTACGGCGGCAACGCGCTGCTCGGCAAAAAATGTTTCGCGCTGCGCATCGCTTCCACGATGGCGCGCGACGAAGGCTGGCTGGCGGAACACATGCTCATCCTGGGCGTGGAAAATCCCGAGGGTGAAAAAACCTACGTGGCGGCGGCGTTTCCGAGCGCCTGCGGCAAGACCAATTTCGCCATGCTCATCCCGCCGAAACCGTTTGCCGAAAAAGGCTGGAAAATCTGGACCGTCGGCGACGACATCGCGTGGATCAAGCCCGGCCCGGATGGCCGGCTGCACGCCATCAATCCCGAGGCGGGCTTCTTTGGCGTCGCGCCCGGCACCGGCGATAAAACCAATCCCATCGCCATGAAGACGCTCGCCAAAAACACCATCTTCACCAACGTCGCGCTCACGCCCGACGGCGGTGTCTGGTGGGAAGGCATGACGGACGAGCCGCCCGCCAGGGCGATTGACTGGCAGGGCAACGAATGGACGCCGCAGATCGCCAAGGAAAAAGGCATCAAGGCCGCGCACGCCAACTCCCGTTTCACCGCGCCGGCCTCGCAGTGTCCGACCATTGACCCGGACTGGGAAAACCCCGCCGGCGTTCCCTTGAGCGCCATCATTTTCGGCGGACGCCGGGCCACCACCATGCCGCTCATTTATCAGGCGTTCAACTGGGGTGCGGGCGTTTACATGGGCGCGACGATGGGCAGCGAGATGACCGCCGCCGCCGCCGGCACCATCGGCAAGGTGCGCCGCGACCCGATGGCCATGCTGCCCTTCTGCGGCTATCACATGGGCGATTATTTCCGGCACTGGATCGCGATGCAGCGTAAGCTCACCGAGACGCCGCGCGTGTTTCATGTGAACTGGTTCCGCAAGGATGCCGCCGGCAAATTCATGTGGCCCGGCTTTGGCGAAAACATGCGTGTGCTCAAGTGGATCGTGGACCGCGCCCGCGGCCGCGTGGTGGCCAACGAGACGCCCATCGGCTGGGTGCCGCGCTACGAGGACATGAACTGGAAGGGTCTGGATTTTTCCAAGGAAAAATTCGAGGAACTCCAGCACTTCGACCGCAAGGCGTGGCGCAAGGAAATCCTGGACCACGAGGATTTGTTCCTCGACCTCCACTCGCATCTGCCCAAGGAAATGATCTACGAGCGCGAACTGCTCATCTGCCGGATGTAACGCGGCAGGGATAATCCTAAAGGGACAATAATTCTACCGGGCGTTGCCGCATGAGCGGCGACGTCGGATGGATCGCACAAAGCGAGGTGGCTTAACGGAGCCGCCTCGCTTTTTCTCTGTGACTTCGCGTCTTTGCGTTGAATTCTTTCCGCGTTTGCCGCATCTTCCCCGCCGCATAATTTCTATGGCTGAAAAACCGACACCCGTTTACGACGAGAGCAAGATCAAGACGCTGAGTTCGCTGGAGCACATCCGGCTGCGCACGGGCATGTATATCGGACGCATCGGCACCGGCGCGCATCCCGATGATGGCTGCTACGTCCTGCTCAAGGAGGTCGTGGACAACGCGATTGACGAATACATCATGGGCCACGGCAAGGAGGTGGCCATTAACATCGAGGGCAACCGCGTGGCCGTGCGCGATTACGGGCGCGGCATCCCGCTCGGCAAGGTCGTGGATTGCGTTTCCAAAATCAACACCGGCGCGAAATACAACGACGAAGTGTTTCAATTCAGCGTCGGCCTCAACGGCGTCGGCACGAAAGCCGTCAATGCGCTGTCGAAAAACTTTTTCGTGCGCAGCCATCGCGACGGCGAGTTCGCCGAGGCGAGTTTCAAAATCGGAAAATTAAAAAAGGAAGACACCGGCAAAACGAAAGAGCCAAACGGCACGCTCATCGAGTTCGAGCCGGACGAGAGCATTTTCAAAGAAAGCGCATTTCGCCTCGAACACATCGAGCGCCGGCTGCGGCACTACAGTTATCTCAATACCGGCTTGAAGCTCATCCTCAAGACGCCGGAGTTGGCCGAGCCAAAAGTGTTCCAATCGCGGCACGGCCTGATGGACTTGGTGATGGAAGACCTCGCCAGCGACGGCAGCGAGCCGATTTATTCGCCGCTGCATTACGCGGGCAAGACGCTGGAATTTTGTTTCACGCACAGCAATTCGCGTTACGGCGAGACGTTTTATTCCTTCGTCAACGGTCAATACACGAGCGACGGCGGCACGCATTTGAGCGCGTTCCGCGAGGGCTTGCTGAAGGCGGTCAACGAATACGGCAACACCAAATACGAAGGCGACGACGTGCGCGAGTGCATGGTGGGCGCGGTGGCGATCCGCCTGAAAGACCCGGTGTTCGAGTCGCAGACGAAGAATAAACTGGGTAACACGGAAATCCGCACCGAGCTCGTCAACAACGTCCGCGAAGAGCTGCTGCACTTTTTCCAGCGCAACAAGCAGATCGCCGAGACCATCATGGCGAAGGTCAAGGACACGCAGGAACTGCGCAAGGAATTGCAGAACGTGAAGAAGCTCGCGCGCGAACGGGCGAAGGCGATCACGCTGCGCATTCCGCAGTTGAAGGACTGCAAGAATCATTTCGACCAGAAGAAGGAAAAGGGCAAGGGCACGATGGTGTTCATCTGCGAGGGTCAGTCCGCCGCCGGCTCCATCACGAGCTGCCGTGACGTGAACAACCAGGCGGTGTTCGTGCTCAAGGGCAAGCCGCTCAACGTCTGGGATCTCAAGCGCGACGTAATGTATAAAAACGACGAGATGTATAACCTCATGCAGGCGCTCAACGTGGAGGACAACACCGAGGGTTTGCGCTACGACAAGGTGATTCTCGCCACCGACGCGGACGTGGACGGCATGCACATCCGCAATTTGATGATCACGTATTTCTTCAAGTTCTTCGAGCAGCTCGTCCACGACGGCCACGTGTTCGTTTTGGAAACGCCGCTGTTCCGCGTGCGCAACAAAGCCGAGACGATTTATTGCTACAGCGAAGCCGAACGCGACGCCGCGTCCGTGAAACTGGGCGGCAAGTCGGAGATCACGCGATTCAAAGGCTTGGGCGAAATCAGCCCCAAGGAATTCGCGCAATTTATCGGCAAGCAAATGCGGTTGAGCAAAATCGAATACGCCCCGCGCGCCGAGTCCGGGCCGATCTTCAATTTCTACATGGGCAAGAACACGCCGGAGCGGAAGGATTACATCATGGACAGCCTCGTCGTGCCGGTGGAGGAATAAAACAAACAGACCGCTGACGAACGCGAAGCCGGCAAACCCGCCAAAGTGGCACTCACTGCCGTCATGCGCAAACTCATCGTCCTGATGAATCACATCCTTAAATATCCCAACTTTGCACTCCAAAATTAAATACCGTTGCTCCCCGGTCTAGGCGGAGAGGGAGCAGCATTCGCGTGTTTGGCGTGGTTCGCGGTTTGCCTCATGTCCGCGTTGTATTGTCCCCGTCCAATCGCGTATGCTGCGGTGGTGATTCATAAAGTTCACGAAATCGCGGCGGAAGTGATCCGGCAGACCGGCAAGGACAAGCCGGCGGACGCCGCGTTGCGCGAAGTCCTCAAGCAGATCAAAGACCTCGCGCCCTTCGACGCGACGGAGATCGCCAAGACCGTCTTCATCTATTACCGCTGGCACGTCTGGCTGCGCGACGAGCGCGGCGTGGAATCCAAGATGCGCCTCGCGCTGCGGCTGGACGACCGGTTTCGCGCCGATGAATCCAATGTGCCGCTGGCCGAACTGCGCGCGAAGGCCGTGCCTGCCTGGACGGCGGAGCAAATGGACGTGAGCGACGAGTGGCTGCTTTCATTGCAACGACAGCCGAAACTCTGGCTGCGCGCCAAACGTGGAACGGCGGCGGCGCTGGCGGAAAAATTATTTGGCGCGGAAATCAGCAAAACTTTGCCGGACGCCTTGCTGTATCGCGGCGAGGAAGATTTGTTCAAGACGCCGGAATTTCACGCAGGCGAATTTGAGATTCAGGACATCGCGTCGCAAGTCGTCAGCCTGCTCTGCGATCCCAAGCCTGGCGAAACCTGGTGGGACACCTGCGCCGGTGAGGGCGGCAAGACGCTGCACCTTTCCGACCTGATGCAGAACAAAGGACTCATCTGGGCGAGTGATCGCGCGGAGTGGCGGCTGACAAAACTCAAGCGACGCACGGGTCGGGCGAAGGTTTTCAATTATCGCTCGGTGTTTTGGGATGGCGGCGCAAAGCTGCCGACGAAAACCAAATTTGACGGCGTGCTGGTGGATGCGCCCTGCAGCGGCATCGGGACGTGGCAGCGCAATCCGCAGGCCCGCTGGACGACAGAGCCGAAAGATGTGCGCGAGCTTTCGGAAATCCAAAAAAAACTTCTGGCGAACGTCGCGCCGAGCGTGAAGCCGGGCGGCAAATTGATTTTCTCCGTCTGCACCTTGACGCGCGCCGAGACGACGGAAGTGGTGGAAGATTTTAATTCCAAGTTTGCGGCGGAATTTGAGCCGATGGAGTTACCCGCGATTATTTCCGGCGGTCAACAGATCGCCGCTACAAAAACAATCTGGCCGCAGGAGTTGGGTGGGAACGGCATGTTCATCGCTAGCTGGCGGCGGAAGAAAGTCTAGCGAACCTTTCCAAAATCTTGCCGAGAATTTTCCGGATGTCTTCGTTGTGCTGTTGTGACGCCATGCCGAAGGCGTGGATGATGTCGAACAGGAAGGCGGCGTTATCGCGGTTGAAATCATAATAGACGGTTTCCTTGGCATGGGCTTTTCCCGCTGAACGCGGCGAGTCGTCCATTGCCAGCACTTCATTCATCGGCAGACAAACATAGACCATCGCCTGATAACCAACGGCGCGCTGTTTCTGCTTCAACTGGATTTGCACCCAGCCATGCGGCGTGGTCTTGGTGAACTGCGGCAATCGCTGGATGGTGCTTTGAAATCCATCAGCAGCGGCATTGGTTGAAACTTCGATTTGCACGGTTTGATTCTCCTCGAATTCGCTCGTGGGAATGTTCTTTAACATCTCAATTTCACGGACGAGATCGTTGGTCGAAATTATTCCAAGGCGCACGGCTTCAAAAATGATTTTAGCCAGCTCGTGACCGTATTTCTTTGCGCCGTTGCTGGTGAATTGAATTTCCGGGACGACGCTGGGACTGTTGGTATTCGGAATGTCGTAGCCGACCTGCCATTCGAGATAATACTTTCCGTCGAGCAAAGTTTTGGACGGTGCAACGGGCAGGCCGAAGCCGCCAGAAGTTTTTCCTTTCACGCGCACTTTGCCCGTGACATCCGTAATTGGCAGGCGGACGCGAACCGCGTCGCCGTTGGTGAAAATGACGACCTGTTTGTAATCGGCATCCGCGCCAAACGCGCCCGGAACGGACGCGTAAGAGAAGAGGCAAAGCAGGATGACGGCAATTCTTCGCATCGCGAGAAATGGCTTAACGATTTGCGCCGCCAGATTCAACTCACAATTTCAAATTCCAGGCGTCGGTCGAATATTTTGTCGCGGCGAGCTGTTGGATTTCCCGCACGGGAAGCTGCTGCAATTCATCGTTTGCGTTCCAGGCTTTTTGCAAGGCGGCTTTGACTTGCGCGGCAGGCAGATTCAGGTTCGTTAGAAAATCATCGTGGCTGCGGCTCGCGCGGTAGTCGGGCTGGAGCGACGGCATCCGGAGTAATTCACTGACGAGCGCAAGGTCGAAGTTCAACAGGAAGCAGCCGTGGAAAAGCAGGAAGTTTTTCTTCCGCCGCTGCGAGTTGCCGGAAAATTTCTTTGAGGTGACGAGTGACGCGTGGCAGGTGACAAAAGCCAGATCGGTGTGGCCGCACACGGAAATTGCGGATTGCGGATTGCGGATTGCGGATTCAATCGCCGCACGGTTGCGTTCCATGATGAACTGGTTGGCCGAGGTGATGCTGCGGAGCGGGCCGTCGGCGGCGATGCGCAGGATGAGCGAGTAGTTCAAACCGCCCGGACTTTGCAACACCGTGCCACCGCCGGAGCAGCGCCGGAAAATCGGAACATCTTTGGCCGCACACGCGGCGACATTTACTTCGGTCGCCACTTTGTTCGCGTAGCCGACGACGACAAACGTCTCACGCGGTTCCCAGAACAAAAGGGTTTCTTCGCCATGGCCATTTTCACACCAATCCAGCAACGCCTCGTCGCCCGCCAGTTGTTCGGCCGGCGAGGACAGGTTGAGATTGCACCACTTCATGCTAGAGTAATTTCACTGGCGTTGGCCGGCCGGATTCAGTTTAATCTGGCTGCGCATTCCCTGCGCTGGAGCGTGAATTTACTCAAGTGAAAGCATCAAAAAAAGACAATTACGGTTCGCGTGGCGTGTCCGCGTCCACCGGCAACGGCGACAAAATGTCCGAATCGTTGCAGTCCGTGTTTGAACTGGCCATGCAAAGCCAGGGACCGGAACGCACGGCGCAATTGCTGGAAAAGCTCGCGGAACAACTGCGCACCACGCCGCGCCCGTCCGCCGGCCTGACTACGGCTTACGTCAACACCATCCCGCCGGAGCAGCAGGCGGCCTTTCCCGGCGACCGCGACATCGAGCGCCGCATCAAGAGCATCATCCGCTGGAACGCAATGGCGATGGTGGTCAAGGCGAATTCAAATACAAACGTCGGCGGGCACATCGCGTCGTTCGCGTCCTCTGCGACGCTTTACGAAGTGGCGCAAAATCATTTTTTCCGCGGGGCGACGGAAGATTTTCCCGGCGACATCGTTTATTTTCAAGGCCACGCCGCGCCCGGCATGTATGCGCGTGCCTATCTCGAAGGCCGTCTGGACGAAAGCCACCTGAAAAATTTCCGACAGGAACTGGCCGAGGGCGGCGGGCTGTCGTCGTATCCGCATCCGTATTTGATGCCGGAATTCTGGCAATTTCCCACGGTCTCGATGGGGCTTGGCCCGGTCATGTCGCTTTATCAGGCGCGGTTCAACCGTTATTTGCAGGCGCGCGGTCTGGTGAAATGGAAGGAAGAGCCGAAAGTCTGGGCGTTCCTCGGCGACGGCGAATCGGACGAGCCCGAATCGCTCGGCGCGATCACGCTCGCGGCGCGTGAAAACCTCGACAACATCATCTGGGTCGTGAACTGCAACTTGCAGCGGCTCGACGGGCCGGTGCGCGGCAACGGAAAAATCATCCAAGAACTTGAAGGTTTGTTCCACGGCGCGGGCTGGAATGTCATCAAGGTGATCTGGGGCACCGAGTGGGACGACATCATCAAACGCGACAAGTCGGGCCTGCTGCTCAAGCGCATGGACGAATGCGTGGACGGGGATTACCAGAAATACATCGTCGAGCCGGGCAGCTACACGCGCAAACATTTCTTCGGCAAATATCCGGAGCTGCTCGAACTCGTGACGCACCTGACTGACGAGCAGATTTCCAAGCTGCTACGCGGCGGCCACGACGTGCGCAAAATGTATGCGGCCTACAAAGCCGCGATGGACCACAAGAGCCAGCCAACCGTGATTCTGGCGAAGACGGTCAAGGGCTATGGCCTCGGCGAAGCGGGCGAAGGCAAAAATATTTCGCACCAGCAGAAAAAAATGAACGAGAAGGAACTCCGTGAGTTCCGCGCGCGTTTTGATATTCCAATCAGCGACGATGTCATCGCCGACATGCCGTTTTATCGCCCGCCTGCCGACAGCCCGGAGATGAAATATCTTTTGGCCCAGCGCAAAAAGCTCGGCGGCTTCGTGCCGGCGCGCATCGTCAAGCCGGCCAAGCTCGACGTGCCCAAGCTTGAATCATTCGCCGAGTTTTTCTCGCCGTCCAAAACGGAAATTTCCACCACCACGGCTTTCGGCAGCTTGTTAAGGTTTTTACTGAAGCAAAAAAACTTCAGCAAAAACATCGTGCCCATCATCCCGGACGAAGCGCGCACGTTTGGTTTGGACGTGTTGTTCCGCGAGATTGGAATTTATTCGTCCAAGGGCCAGCTTTACGAACCGGTGGACAGCAAAACGCTTTCGTATTATCACGAGGCCAAGGACGGACAAATCCTTGAAGAAGGCATCAGCGAAACCGGCGCGATGGCGTCGTTCCTCGCCGCCGGCACGAGCTACGCCACGCACGGCGTGCCGATGGTTCCGTTCTATATTTACTATTCAATGTTTGGTCCGCAGCGCGTCGGTGATTTGTTCTGGCTCGCCGGCGATATCCGGGCGAAAGGCTTTCTGCTCGGCGCCACTTCCGGCCGCACGACGCTCAACGGCGAGGGCCTGCAACACCAGGACGGACACAGCCTGCTGCACGCAAGCACGATTCCAACGTGCCTGTCTTACGATCCCGCATTCGGCTACGAGCTTGCGGTTATTGTCAGCGATGGCCTGCGCCGAATGTTTGTCGAGAACGAGGACATTTTTTATTACCTCGCCGTCTATAATGAAAATCATCCTATGCCTGCGATGCCCGCCGGCTGCGAAGACGGCATCTTGAAGGGGCTTTATAAATTCAAGCCGGGTGCGGAGGATAAAAAAATCAAGGCGCACATTTTCGGCAGCGGCTCGATCATGCAGTCGGCGTTGAAGGCGCAGGAAATTCTCGCCGAAAAATACGGCGTCAGCGCCGACGTCTGGAGCGCGACCAGCTACAAGCTGCTGCGCACCGACGCGATCCGGTGCCAGCGCTGGAACATGCTGCACCCGACGGAAGCACCGAAGAAATCTTACCTTGATTCCTTGCTCTCGAAGGAAACAGGCGCATTCGTTGCGGTGTCAGACAACATCCGCACTGTGCCGGACCAGATCGCGCCGTGGGTTCCCGGCGGACTGTTCACGCTCGGCACGGACGGCTTCGGCCGCAGCGACACGCGCTCGCGATTGCGCCGGTTCTTCGGTGTGGATGTGGAGTCCACGGTCGTCGGCACGCTCTACGCATTGGCGGAGAAGAATCTAATTGAGCGCAAAGTCGTCGCGCAGGCGATCAAAGATTTCGGCGTGGATCCTGAAATGGTGCAGCCGCAGATTGTCTGAAATCAAATGCCAAACCGGAAAAGCGGTTCGGCATTATCGTCGGTGACACCGGACGAACAAGGAGCGAACAGGTTTAGAGTTTTTCTATAATTTAGCCGGTAAAAAAACTGCCAAATTAAAAAAGTTCCAAAGGTGCCACCACTTTCATTTTCAACTTCGGATTGAATCACGCACTGAAACCCTCGGCGGAGGAGCAATATTGGTTCCTCAACAAGATAATTGATGCGCCAATTTGCGTGGCCTCAATTGGAACTCAACGCCCGCTCAACCGCCGCTTTGATAGCCTCACCGCGTAGATTTTGAGCAACGATTTTGCCGTCTGGTCCTATCAGAAAGATCGATGGAATTCCAAACACGGCGTAATCCTTGGTCACCGTGTCTTTTGACCAATCACCCAGGAAGCCTTGCACCCAATGGATATCCTTGTCCTGCGTAAATTTTTGAGGCGTGCTGGTCTTCGGGTCGAGGCTTAAGCTGATCATCACAAAGCGCGGATTCTGGCCAAAGGCGTCGTAGGTCGCTTTCATATTCGGTGTTTCTGCGACACAAGGGCCGCACCAAACCGCCCAGAAATCCAGCAGAACATATTTGCCTCTAAAATCGGACAGTTTCAAAGGCTGGCCATCCAGTGTCTTGGTGCTGAATTCTGGCGCAAGATCGCCGACATTCAAATGTTTGACGGCTTTGGCTGTGATGACACCAAGGTCAAATGGCACGCTGGGATCGTTCGTTGAGATTTCCGGCACCACCACTTCCCGCGCCTCAATTTGTGCGAGGGTTGATCCGTTTCCCCAAAGGTTGCCGTTCAGTTTGTATTTTCCCGGCGCAACGGTATCAGCTCCGAAAGCGCCATCGGTTTTCACCTGAAGTGAACTTCGTTTGCTCATGGCGGCAACATATTTGCGGCCGGCATCAGTTTTCATCCAGTCTTGATACCATTTTTGAGTTTGCTCTTGATCCAAACCCTCCGGGGTTGTGGGCGGTTGCACATCCGGCTGCAACGTCAGGTTAAACTTGCTCAAATCCACATCAGAAGCGAGATCCGCACTCCGCTTCAAATGTCCTTTGACGGCGCGGCCTTGAACGTTGATTTGAAGATGGTTTGTTCCACCGGGCTTCACTTCCGTGGATTGCAATTCTTGATACGTCCAGGAATTGGCCGACATCGGCTGCTTCAGCTCGAGGCGAATGGTGCCTGGTGGAACAAATGGAAAAACAAAGTGACCCGTTTGGTCGGTGGAAACCGGCTGTTGCGACCAAAGGCTGCGTTGCGCAGAAGGATCGCCCGCAAAGAAGAATATTTCCTGTCCCCCGGTTGGATGCCCATTTTTTAAAAACGAGCCTTCGATCCGTCCCCACGGATTTAATGTCAGCGTGGGGTTATTGGTAAAATCCGATTTTTGCACCAAGGCAAATCCTGCGTCCGAGGCCGCGGCCAATGTGAAGTCGCCATTTTGGGGAGGCAGTTCAAAGCGACCTTCGGCATCAGTGTCAAAGCTCTCGCTGTCATTGTTCTGATTGCTCAATTGGCGTCCCAATAATTGGAGAAAGTCCCGGTTTACCGCCAACAGCACCTTGACACCGGCGGCGGGTTTGCCGTTCGACGTGTTGACATGGCCGATGGTTCCCGGAGTTTTCTTGAGCTTTACGTCCCACGTTACGACTCCTTCGCTGGGCTTGATCGAACGCGATTGCGCTGGCGCGTAGCCCGGCGAGGATATTTGGAAGATAAAATCGTATGGCGTCGGGCTGATGATGATGGGACGATCCAACTGAACTTCATAACGACCCGCCGCGCCCGATTTGGCTTCGCGCTTTTCCAACCGGGCGCCACCGTTCTCCGGCCAGCCAGGCGTCACTTTGAAAGTTGCAATGGGTTCGCCGGTGTCCGCGTCAGTCACCGATCCTCTGATGGTGAGCGGGCGGTTGAGCTTAAAGGTGGTTTGGTTAGTGGTGTCGGTTGCCACCTGAATCCATTCCAGGGCCATGTAACCGCTTTTGTTGATGTTTAAATTGACCACTTTGGCAGGAGCGGAGTCCCAGGTGAACGCACCATTGGCATCCGTCTTCGTTTTCCATTCAAGAGTTCTGCCGCTGAAGATTCCATTTCGATCGGCGAGGCCTTCATACGAAACATCCACACCCTCGACAGGATTTCCGTGGTCATCAACCACTCTTCCATGGATAACTTTCCCGGGCTTCAACGCGATTTCCAACGGCGGGTTGGTGGCGGCGACATTTATCGTGACAAATTCCGGTGCAAGCCCGGGTGCGCTGATGGTCAGGTAATTTTCACCAAGCGCGAGATTTTTTAGATTGAAATTCCCGTTGTCGTCGCTCTGGGATTTGACCGCGCCGTTCATGTATCGGTCAAAGCCGGCAAACACCGCTGCTTTAGCCACGGGTTTGCCGGAAGCGTCATGAACAACTCCGGTAAGTTTGCCGCCACTGTTCAGTTTCAACACCGCCTTGCCGGAAAAGAAATCTGCCGCCGGGATGTGCTGGCCATTAAACCGGCTGACGTTCGGGCCATCGGCATAGAATTGCGACTGCGAAAAATCTGGATGAGAAACCGTCAAGCCGAAATCGTTATAATTGTCCGGCAATCCTGAAATGATCCAACGACCTTCAGAGCCGGTCTGGGCAGATTTATCTGGCAGATAAATACCCTCGTCCGGCGAGCCGGGATTAAAATTATAACTGTTCAATCTGACTTGCGCCCCGGAGAGTGGCTTGCCCGTGTCGTCTTGGACTACCCCTTGAATTGTCGCCTGGCCCCGGACCAGACGGTTAGTGATGCATTGCGGTATGTTGCCGCGCTGCCAATTTCCGGTCCGGCTCAAATACCCGGGCTTGGAAACCGTAAAACCGATGGAAGTCGTGCCGTCCACCGGATATTTAATGATCGTTTCACCATTCGAAGCGGTCAGTTGCGGTGCAATAATGATACCTTGGTCGTAGACATCAATGGACGGAAACACATCCGCATCAGTAATCGCAACACCCGTTTCCTTGTCAACGACCACAACCTTCAACATGCCGTCGAAATGAAATGCCGGCTGATTCAATGGCAAGCCCGGAGTAAGCGGCCGGGCAGGATTGCTCTGGGCTGCCGTGGCCGCCAGCAGACGGTAGGAAACACGCGTTCCGGTTGAAATCAATTCCATTGTCGCCACCTCCTCGTCAGGATGCGGATTTTTAAAAATGGTTTCAAACAGCCTGCCAGTGCCTTTGTAAACGCCGGGACCACGCCATACGATTTTGCTGTTTGTATCCGCCAGCATTTCCGTTTCCTCAGCAGGCAGACGAGCCCAATCCAAAATATGCACGCCGTATTTTATTTCAAAGTCGTGAGTGCTGCCGTTCGCGTAATGAAGTCGGACGATCGCAACAACCTTTCCCGGGGCTTCTTCCCAGGTTGCGGCATGAAGCAGGTGCAGTTCGTCATATTTTGATCTGATTTGGATATTGGAAATATTTTTCGGCTTATCGTCACCGCGGTCGCTTGCCATTGTGCCGAAAAGTTCGATGCGCCCATCCGGCTCGAACGGCAGTCCGTCAATTATGGGACGGGCGGGAAAATCCTTGAGGCCGTCATTTGTCCCAAAAGTGACTTGGTAAAATGGGTGAAGATCAATGACCTTCGGCTGGTTGCTGTCGGCCAATGCTGATGTTTCCCAAGCACACAGCAGAATGAGAGCGGCACAAAAGATTTGTTTGGAATTAATTGAAGTGTTCATGCGCTATTGGGTTTGCAGTTACCACATCTGTTTAAGGGGACATTTGATAAGACAAAACATTATGCGTAAACACAAGCACCAATTTACTCATGCTGATCGCACTGTAAGCCCACCCAGATTTGGCGGATTTGTCACGCCTGCCTGTCCATCCACGCAAAAAATGCTGGCGGGATTACACTGTTTTCAGAGGGTAATTTGTGGCCTTGGCAATTTTGACCACACCGGCCACGTCTACCGCTGAAATCTATCGTTCAGTTGAAACGACCGCTTGAATTTAAACATCAAACTCGAAACTTTATCCAGTGTTGGCGGCGCATGGCGGCTAACAGCATGGCAGCCGCCGGCTAAAATGACTAATGGACTAAGCCTGAAAGATGAGTTATTTTTGACTTATTTATGAAGTTTCCGCCATTTGCTCTTTCAAATTCTTGCCGGCAATTATCAAGATTTGCATTCATTATTGCGTTTGCTTTTGTTTGGAGCCTGACCGCATGGGCCGGCCTGCCATCGGGTTGGAATGATGCCGACATTGGGTCGCCGGGTTTGGCTGGCTCGGCATCAGACGTAAATGGCAACTGGACGGTAACCGGCGGTGGTTCGGATATTTGGAATGCTGCTGATCAATTCAATCTTTCCAGCACCAGCTTCGGTAGTGACGGCGGTATTATCGCCAAGGTCACGAGCTTGCAAAATAGCGATCCAGGCTCGGGATGGTCCAAGGCTGGTGTCATGTTTCGCAACGACACCACCGCCAGCGCGGTGAATGTCAGCATAGTGGTTTCCGCCATTAACGGAGTCAATTTTCAATGGCGGAGCACGAGCGGCGCTCAATCCTCAAGTATGACCATCGGCGGGATCTCGGCTCCGATCTGGTTGCAGTTGGTCCGGTCGGGTGAGAATTTCAGCGGCTATTACAGCTATGACGGCACCAACTGGGTGCTGGCCGGCACGCAGCAGGTTTTCATGAATGGTCCGGTGCTGGCCGGGTTGGCTGTCACAGCCCATAATAATTCCGCACTCAACACGGCCACGTTTACCAATGTCAGTCTCTCCTCACAAATCTTTGGCGTCTATCGTCAGCTTTGGACGAATCTGAACTCAAACCTGGGGGGCAGCCTGACCGCGCTGACCAATGTCGCCAACAATCCCAATTGGCCCAATAGTCCCGCCGCCACCTACACGCACGTCTTCACCAATTTCGAGACGGAGCTCAACACCGGCATGAATAATTACGGCCAGCGGTTGCGGACGTTCGTGGTTCCCCCGATGAGCGGTTATTACACCTTCTGGATCGCCAGCGACGACAATTCATTGTTGCTGTTAAGCAGCAATGAAAATCCGACGAATGAAACACCGATCGCTTCGGTCACTTCCTGGACGGCCTGGCGAAACTTTTCCACGCAAGCCAACCAGCAATCTTTGCCGATCTATTTGCAGGGTGGCCAGCGCTATTATTTGGAAGCGTTAATGGAGCAGGGTTCGGGCGGCGACAATTTAACGGTGCAATGGGAACTGCCGAACGGCACCGTTGAACTGCCGATGACAATACCCAGCGCTGCCGGAACACTGCTGATTCCCTTCACCGGGTTGACGAATTTTCCGGGAATCTATTTGCAACCGACAAACACGACTGGAGTGGAAGATTCCAGTGTCACTCTTTCATTGCTGGTGACCAACCAGTCGAACGTCAGCTACCAATGGCTTTTGAACGCAACCAATTTGCCTGGTGCCATCACGCCCGTTCTCACGCTGACGAATGCAAGCTTCAGTTTGAACGGGCAAACTTTCAGTTGTGTCGTTTCCAACCCATCCGGTTCGGTGACGAGCGCGCCGGCAATCCTGACGCTGAGCCGGGATACCAATCCGCCGACCGTGGTTCAAGCCATCAACCTTGGCACCACCAACGTGCAAATCCGTTTTTCCAAAATCTTGGCCGCCACTAGCGCGACCAATACGGCCAATTACGTTTTCACCAATGGCCTGCCGGTGACGGGCGCTTCGCTGAATGCGGACAACATGACCGTGGTTTTGACGACGGCACCGCTGGTTTATGGCAGCAACTATTCCATCGTCATCAACGGCGTAAGCGACCTGGCGAGCATTCCCAACACCATTGCCACGAACACGACTGTCACATTTCAGGCGCTGCTCTATTTCGTGCAGGACATTGGCAACCCGACGGTCGTTTCGACTGTGACCGGTGCCGGCAATGGCATCAACGTGAATGCCGTTGGCAGTGATTTCGGCGGCAACTCGGATCAGGGCAATTTTTCCTACCAGCTTTATTCCGGCAATTTTGACGTGGCCGTCCGGGTCGCCGGTTTAAGCCTGTCCGATATTTTTGCCAAGGCCGGTTTGATGGCACGCGAAACATTGAGTCCGGGCGGGCGTTTTGCAGCGTCCATGGCCACGCCGGCGATCAACGGAACTTTCTTTGAATGGCGAGATCCAGCGGGCAGCACGGCCAACACGGCCGGCAGTTTTCCGGCGAACTATCCGAACACCTGGCTGCGGCTCAACCGCGTCGGCAATATTTTCACCGGTTTTGCCAGTTACGACGGCAGGACCTGGACACAACTCGGCAGCGACACCATTTCAATGTCGAACCAGGTTTATCTCGGTTTCTCGGTCAGCAGCCACAGCACGAACCTGATGACCACCGCCCAATTTCGCGACTTCGCCAATGTGACAAACGGTGTGGTTGGCACACAATTCAATCCCCACGATGTCATGGGGCCGAGCAGCCGCAAGACGCCGCTGGTGTTTTCCGAAATCATGTGGAAGCCCGCGCCGCGCACGGATGGGAAAAATCTGGAGTATCTTGAACTCTACAATTCCAATCCGTGGTTTCAGGACATCAGCGGGTATCAGATCACCTGCGCGGACATGAACTACACGTTTCCGTCAAACACGCAGATTCCCGGCGGCGCTTATCTGGTCGTGGCCGCCGCGCCGGCGGACATCCAGAGTGTTTATGGCATAACCAATGTGACGGGGCCTTACACCGGCAGCCTCAAACATTCCGAGACGCTGGAACTGCTGGATGAACAAGGCGCGGTTCTGTTGACGGTGCCTTACACGGATGTTTATCCCTGGCCGGTCGCGACCGGCGGCACGGGACATTCTCTTGTCTTGGCCAATCCGAATTTTGGTGAAGGCGACCCGCGCGCGTGGGACATCAGCGATATGACTGGCGGTTCGCCCGGACAGATGGATGGGTTCACACCGAATGCTTTGCGAAATGTTGTCATCAATGAAATCCTGCCGCACTCGGAAAATCCAGCCGTGCCGCAGTTCATCGAGCTCTATAATCACAGCACAAACAGTGTGGACGTATCGGGCTGCATTTTGACGGACGATCCGACGACGAATAAATTTGTCATTCCGTCCGGCACCGTGATCGGGCCGGCGGGCTTTGTCGCCTTCACCCAGTCGCAATTTGGTTTCATGCTCAACGGCGCGGGCGAGACGCTCTATTTCATCAAGCCGGACGGCAGCCGCGTTTTGGACGCCGTGCAATTCGGCGCGCAGGCCAACGGTGTTTCCTATGGCCGCTGGCCTGACGGCGCGAATGATTTCTATGCCTTCACCACCAACACGCCGGGCACGAACAACAGCAGCGTCGTCATTGGCGATATTGTCATCAACGAATTGATGTATGACCCGATCAGCGGCAACGACGATGACCAGTATATTGAACTTTACAACAAGGGAACCAACACAATCAATCTGGCTGGCTGGCAGTTCACCTCCGGCGTCACGTTCACATTTCCGAATATCGCGATCGGGCCGAACGGTTATCTGGTCGTTGGCAAAAACATAACCAACTTGTTCGCCAAGTATCCCAACTTGAGCAGCGTAAATACCGTAGGCAATTACACTGGCAAGCTTTCGCACAACGGCGAGCAGGTGACCCTGTCCATGCCGCAGACACTCTACACAAACACGGCTATTTTGGTGGAGGAGGATCAAGTGACTTTCGGCGTGGGCGGACGATGGGGCGAATGGTCCTCTGGCGGCGGCAGCAGTCTGGAACTGATTGATCCGCGCGCGAATCATCGGCTGGCGTCGAACTGGGCGGATAGCGACGAGACGCAAAAATCCGTTTGGACCGACATTGAAACCACCGGCGTGCTCGATAACGGGGCGAATTACGATCCCTCCATTGATTATGCCCAGATCGGCCTGCTGGATTCCGGGGAATGTTTGGTGGACAACATCGAAGTGGATTACAACGGGAGCAACTATGTTTCAAATGGCACGTTTGAAAGCGGACTGGGCCTGACGAACTGGTCTCTCCAGGGTTGCATGGTGCGTTCCAGCCTGGAAACCAGCGGGTATCAAAGTGGTTATTCCCTGCACATCCGGTGCAGCGACCGCCTTTGGACCGGTGACAATTCCTGCCAGGTAGCTTTAAACGCCAACTCGCTGGCATCCGGCCAGACGGTGACGCTGCGCTTCAAGGCGCGCTGGCTGCACGGCTGGCCGGAAGCGTTGCTGCGATTGAATGGCAACTGGCTTGAAGCCACGGCGGCAATGCCCGTGCCGGCCAATCTCGGCTCGCCAGGCGGCCCCAACAGCCAATATGTGACCAATGCGGGACCGGCCATTTATAATGTGACGCATACGCCGAGCGTGCCGGCCGCCAATCAGCCGGTGGTGGTGACGACACAGGTGCATGATCCGAATGGCGTGACTAATCTCACGCTTTATTACCGGCTGGATCCGGCGACGGCATATACAGCAGTGCCAATGAATGACAACGGCACCGGCGGCGATGCTGTCGCGGGTGACGGCATATTCAGCGCAACCATTCCCGGACAGGTGGCGAATCAAATCGCGGCGTTTTATATTTCGGCCACGGATGGGCTGGGCACAACCACACGCTTTCCAGCGTTGCGCCCCAATGACAATCAACCGGTGCGCGAATGCGTGGTCATGTTCGGCGACGGCAATCCGGGCGGCAGTTTCGGCGTGTATCATTTATGGATCACACAGACCAACGCCACCCGCTGGGCCAACCTGTCCGACCTGAGCAACGAAGGCAACGACTGCACCTTCGTCAATGACAACCGTGTGATCTATAATATGCAGGGCCGGTTTGCCGGTAGTCCATATCATCAGGAGTTCAATACGCCCACCGGCAACCTGTGCCATTACAAATGGATCTTTAATGATGACGATAAATTTCTCGGCGCGACGGATTTCAACAAGATTCATCAGCCGGGCAATGGGCCGGGTGACGACCCCAGCATCCAGCGGGAAGAATGTGCCAACACCTTCCTGCGCGCGCTCGGCGTGCCCTGGCTCTCCAAACGCTATGTGGCGGTCTATGTCAACGGCAACCGCCGCGGCAGCCTGATGGAAGACACCCAGGTGCCGGGCAGCGATGTCGTCAAGGAACATTTTCCCAATGACACCGATGGTTTCCTCTATAAAATGCAGCCCTGGTTTGAGATGGCGCCGTTTCCTTCGGGCGCCACGATGGCATTTAACAATAATGCGTTTTGCGCGCTCCTGCCTTTCACGACCACCGGCGGCGTGAAAAAGGCGGCGCGCTATCGCTATAATTTTGAGATCCGTCGCACGCCCGATTCGGACAGTGACTTCACCAATGTCTTTTCGCTGATAGATGCGGCCAACTCCGCCGGCTCGCCAAACTATGTGGCGAACATGGAAAATTTGGCGGACATGGAAAACTGGATGCGTGTTTTTGCGGCCAACCACGCGGCGGGCAACTGGGATTCCTTCGGGGCGCAAAACGCCCAAAATCTTTACGGCTATATCGGCTCGCTGGGCACGAAGTATTCATTGCTAATGTGGGACTTTAACATCGTCATCGGCAACAGTGGTTCGTGGGGGCCGGGACAAAACCTTTTCACCATCTATGCGCCAGACACCAATATGGCGGCCATCTATGCTAATCCTACTTTTCTGCGCATGTATTGGCGCGCACTGCAAGAATTGGTCAACGGACCGCTTAACACCGTGAACAGCGGGCCGCTGCTCATGGCCAAATACAATACTTTTACCGCAAACGGACTCAGTGTTGAAAATCCCACCGCAAACATTGAACCCTGGCTTTCCCAGGCTCAAAGCAGCATCGCGGCACAGCTTGCCGCCGTGAATGCCGCCGGCTTCACCGTCAACAGCTCGGTAGCAACCAGCAACAATGTAGCGTATGTGACTGGCGTGGCTCCCGTGAATGTGGACGCCATCTGGATTAATGGCGTGGCCTATCCGCTGACTTGGACCAGCTTGAACAATTGGACCGTCACTTTGCCGCTGGTCAACGGAACCAATAATTTGAGCGTGGTTGGCGTGGACCGCAATGGTCGGCCAATTACCGGAGACAGCAACAGTGTTAGTGTGGTCTATAATGGCAACAACGCCTCGCCGGCGGGCCAGGTGGTCATCAATGAAATCATGTATAACCCTGCGGCAGTAAATGCGCAATTTGTCGAACTCTATAACAACTCCACCAATACCGCTTTTGATTTGTCGGGCTGGCAATTGCAAGGTTCGGCATACACCTTCCCGAATGGCTCGATTATTGCGCCAACCAACTATCTGGTCCTGGCGGCGAACGGCGTAGCCTTTGCCGGGGCTTATGGTGCAACCAATCCGGTGTTTGACACATTCAGCGGCACATTGCCAGCAAGCGGAATTCTCACGTTGAACACTTCCAGCAATGTGACCGTAACCAAAGTGGAATATGAAAACCAGCTGCCCTGGCCGATCAGCGCAAACGGAACCGGCGCGTCCCTGCAATTGATCGATCCAAATCAGGACAACTGGCGCGTTGGCAACTGGTCAGTCGCTCCTTTTTCCGCCACGCCAAGCGCGCGGAACAGTGTGGCCGCATTGCTGGTGCCATTCCAGCCGCTGTGGATCAACGAAGTGCAGGCTGACAACTTGAACGGCATCACCAACAGTGCCGGCCAACACACCGGCTGGCTGGAACTTTACAATCCGAGCACCAATATTATTTCACTGAACGGACTTTATCTGGCCAATAACTACACCAATCTCCTGCAATGGGCTTTCCCGGTTGGTGCGGCAATCAACCCCGGCCAGTTTAAAATCATTTTTGCCGACGGCCAGACCGGCCTGTCAACCTTGAGTGAACTCCATACCAGCTTCGTGCTGGCCAGCGGCTCCGGTTCGGTGGCTTTGACCCGGCTCTATAACAGCCAGCCGCAGGTGCTGGACTATGCTGACTATCAAAACATCAGTCCCAACAATTCCTACGGTTCGTTCCCGGACGGCCAAAGTTTTAATCGTCAGGAGTTTTTCCAAGCGACGCCGGGCGCACCCAACAACGGCACCGCCATGCCGGCAGCTTCGTTCATTGATTATGCCGCGCCAGGTTCCGTTTATACCCAAAATTTCGACGCTTTGCCTGATCCGGGCGCGACTTCAGTAAACACCGCCAATCCAGTGACCATTAACGGCGTCACTTATTCTTTGGCTAATCCCTATGATTTTGCCTATCCAGCCTTGACCAGTGGCAACGGTGGATTAAGTATCCCGGCGCTGTCTGGTTGGTATGGCACCAGTCTGCTACTTTCCCGGTTTGGCGCGACAGATGGCGACCAGACCACCGGTGGCCAGGTCAGTTTCGGTTTGCCCGGCAGTTCCGACCGCGCGCTCGGTTTGCTCGCCACCAGCACGACGGGCGCCACCGAATTTGGTGTCCGGTTCATCAATGGCACCGGCATCACCTTGAACCGGATGAATCTTCAATTCACCGGCGAAGTCTGGCGGCAATCCAACCTTTCCAAGACGCTGAAGTTCTACTATCACATTGACTCCTCTGGCACCAATACCTTTCCGGTCACCGCAACGGCATTTTTGTCCGGGTTGAATGTAAATTTTCCGACTGTGGCAACTGATACGAACGGCGTTGCCGTGGATGGCACCTCACCGCTCAACCAAACCAACTTGGTGGTCTTGAATCAAGCTATTACCAACTGGCCGCCCGGTGCAGCCCTGTGGCTGGTCTGGCAAATGACTGATTCCACCGGCAAAGCTCAAGGTCTGGGCATTGATAATTTGAGTTTTTCGGCCGGCGTGCCCATGTCTGTCCCGATGAATGTTCAGGCTTCCGGCAGCAATCTGTTGCTAAACTGGACGGGCGTGGCCGGACAAATTTACCAGTTGGAATGCAAAACTAATCTGACCGACGCGGTTTGGACACCGCTGGGTAGTCCCGTGACGGGAACCGGCGGCACCCTGATGCTGACCAACAGCTTCATTGACTCATCCCAGCGCTTTTTCCGCTTGCATTTGGTGAATTAGCGATATTTCAAAATCGGGAAGCTATTCGTCACCAATAAACAAATTTTTTGAAAACCTTGGTGGGATTATCGCGACATCGGCGTTTGGCAGACTAGCGTCATTATGGAATGGGCAGGACTTGTTGTTTGGCCGCCTTGCCTTCCAGCCAAAGCGAAAAGGGTTGCTCCTTGTCCGAAAGGTTCAGCACCACAACTGCGATCTTGCCATCCGGATTCAGAAACGCCGTCGTCATCAAGTTGTCCACCATGGATGAACTGATGATTCGTTTGGCTCCGGGCCGGATAAACTTGGAAAAATGGCCGATGTAATAATACGAATTCATGTAATACAACTCGCCGGTTCTGGTATCGCCAATCAGCGGGGCATAACAAAAGTTATTTACATGATTGGGTCCGCCGGTTTCGTCCAGCAGGACATTCCAGTCGGTCCAGCCGACGGCGCCGTTGTTGAAATCATTGATCATGGATTTGGCATAGGTCTCGCCCCACTGCCACTCGTTGATTTTTTTCAGGTCAAACGGGTAAAGACAGGCTTCGGTCATCAGCACATTCACCTTGGGATATGCTTCCGTGACGCGCCGGACGTTTTCAAAATTGTCCCCCGAATACCAGTGGAAGGCGATTCCCCAGACATATTTTGCGGCGGCAGGATCATCCAGAACGCCCTGCGCACGTTGATACATCAGGTTTCGGTTGTGATCCCAGACCAGAATTTTTTTGTTCTTCAGGCCGTAACTTTTCAAAACGGGGCCAAGATGGTTTTTCACGAAATTGCACTCGTCCTGGGCGGTATAGATGCAGGATTCCCACGTCTGGCTGGCCATCGGTTCATTTTGAACCGTCAGGCCCCAGATGGGTATGCCCTCGTTTTCGTAGGCCTTAATGAATTTGGCATAGTAGCTGGCCCAGGCATCATAGAATTCCGGCAGCAAACTGCCGCCGTGCAGCATATCGTTGTTGGATTTCATCCAAGCCGGCGGACTCCAGGGACTGACGAACAAGGTAAAATCCTTGCCGGCCGCCGACATGGCTGCCTTGATAAATGGAATTCGATATTTCCGGTCATGGGCAATATTGAAACTAAGTAACTCTTTGTCACCCTCCTTGACGTAGGTGTAGCTCTCGCTGGAAAAGTCGCAACTTTGAATATGTGTGCGCCCCAGTGAGTAACCAATGCCGGCCTGCGGATCGAAATATGCGCGGATAATCTCCCGCTGCTTGTCTTTCGGCAGCTTGTAAAATGTTTCCGCACTGGCATCGGTCAGGGCACCACCGATGCCCAGCAGGGTTTGGAAAGTCTTGGTCGGATCCACAAAGATGCATGGCTCCTGTTCTTCTGGTTGGGCCATGGCCACAAAACTTAAGTCAGTGGTTTTGACCAGATGTTGACTAGAATTCTTTGCCGTGAGATAGACCTCAACTGGTTTGTCAGAAGTTTCGGCAGCACCAACGGTTGCTGTTGCCCCCAAAACCAGCAAGGCCAGCAAGGCGGTGGTTTTCTTTCTATTATTCATAAATCAGATTGAGCCAGGATTTCGTTGAAATATTTCATCGCTAACATGCGCAGAATTATAGTCCGACAGATGAATTGATGCCGAACGAAGTGGTGGTTCTCCACTGCTGCCAGTCAGTCAAAATTTTAGATGCTGAATCGGTGGAAATACTCGGTGTTGTAGGCCAATAAGTCGGGTCATACCAGCCCCAGCCATCAGGAACCAAGCCGTGAGTCGCCTTGTAAGCCCACATAGACCAACTAATGCCGGCATTGTTATAGGCATTAATGGAATAGTCGTAACAAACCGCTCCCATTCCCATGTTGTTCCATTCCCCGATGTAGTCGGGGACATTCCAAGAAAGATGATTGTTAAAATCCGTCACTTGATTGTCAGCACCAGCCTCAATTTGAGCAACGGAACCGCCATATTGATATTCATGCATGGAGTAGACAATGTTGGACCAGCCATACGCCGACGGATTAGGCAGCATGCTCCAGTTCCAATTTCCGAACGTTCCCTCCACGATGATCATGTGGCTCGGATCCACGGCTCGAATGGTTGTGTAAAGGTTGGTGTAGGCAGACCATACCGCGGCGGTGCTTGGTGATCCGCTTGGTTCGTTGATCAAATCATAACCGGCCACAGCGCTGTTGCCATTGTAATGCGCCGCAATTTGCGACCACATGTAGGCTGTTTGACTTTGATCCAGACTGTTGGTCCAATATTGGTTTTGATTTTGCCAGCCCGTGTCATCGGAGACAGTCTGACCGCCGACAACGCCGTGCATGTCAATCACCACATAGATGCCCCGCGCTGCGCAATTGGTGACCAGCCAGTCGAGGACGGCGAATGCATCCGGCCGCCACCCGGAACCGGTAGTATTGGTGATCGAATAAAAATTGCCCCACCAGACGGGCATCCGCACGCAATTGTAACCTGCATTGGCGATGTTGTTGAGGTCGTCGGTCGTGATCCAATTGGTTTGATAGGCATGGATGAGAGCCTGTTCGGTGGCGACGCCAAAACGGCTGTCCAGGTTTGTGATAACACTGTAGGTGTCCGGCAGACTGCCACTATCCAGGGGACACATCCATTTTTCCATGATGAACCAGCCGCCCAAATTGAGTCCCTTCAACTGAACAATTTTGCCGCTGGCGTTGACAATGTTTGTGGCGCTGGTGTGCAACATGCTAATGATTGGAATTGCATTTGTTGAAATTTGCACGCGGTATAGGCGGCCAGTGCCACTGGCCAAATCGCTCATTGACTGAACACCATTGCTGCCGGCGGTTATGCCATTGAGAAGAATCCAATTGGCGTCGGTCAAGGCATTTTTATATTGCACCTGATAATTCAAGCCAGATTCCGTCGGAAACAAAATGACTATATTGGTGCCGTTATATGACGCATTAATTGTCAACGGTGCAGCTTGGATTTGAAATCCGTCCACATCCCCTTCTGAGCTGCCGTTTCCATTATAAGTGATCACTAAATATCCGGAACTATCGGACAAAGCCGAAGCAAAGTTCACATAGTCAATGCCTGCGATTAAGGTGCTGCTGGAACCATTCCAGGTGCTACTTTGAGCAATGCCATTGACAGTAAAAAAAGTGGTGCGGCCACCGGCACTGCTGGTCGCCGCGTTATATAGAACCAAGTCGTAGGTTGAATTAGGAGCAAGCCCTGAAAGCGAAATGGTCTGAGCGCTGCCGCCGGTGTAAAGATAGTCTTCCATCAGGGCATCGTAGGAAGTGGTGGCGAAAGGAGTAGAACCCCCGTAACTGTTTGCGTCGTATCCGCCGCCGGATGTGAATGTCATTTTAACCGGCGACGGGCTGCCATTCGCATAGTTCAGAGAAATGCCGATGCCACTGTTGACATTGATTCCATTCCATTGGTCGCCCGCCGTTCCTAGAACCGCTGCGCCTGACATGGTTGGTCCAGGGTTCGGGCCGCCGCCGCCCCAGCCAACGCCGTTGTTTTGATTAAAATCAACATCAATCAATTGAGCCTGAAGCACCTCAACGCTTAAAAATGTGATTCCAGAAATGAAAACAAATAAAAAACAAATTATTTTATTGGCAGAATCGGGCGTTCTACCAAAAAAAAGAGCGCTTACGATTGCAGACAAATGTTTTTTAGGGCTCATATTTTAGTCTTTTTCTGCTCGCAAACAAATGGTGATTTGCGAAGCGTTGGATATTGAAAATCATGCGATTTTTTCTGGAAACCATACATGTCTGATGTAATCGTCAAAAGCCGCCATTTATATAAGTCCCCCCTCAATATGATGTCTTGATAAATCATATGCATAATTGTGTTAAGCATGGGAAACAAAAATTATTTGACTAATTACTACAAATCAAACTGAATTATGGCTCTTAAGCATTGTTGCGATATAGTAGTAAAAAGATTACAATTAATGTAATATAAATTAGTGCTTTGGTCAACACAAGATTGCTTGGCAGATAAATTTTTATTCCTATCAAGCCCTGCAAAAAAATGAAATAATTTTGAAAGACAATGTTAAATATCGTTATTTATCTACTATTTAGCCAATTTCTGACAATTTTTTGAAAATCTGTTTTTTCCTCCAATGCTTGATTCTTGCTGGGAATGATTAGCTAATCAGCCAAGAGCAGTCTTAATGATAAACATTTAGGGTCTTACTTCTTTAGAGTTTTGGCTTGCTCAAGATAGTCGGCAGCCTTTGAGTTTGTCGGATCTAGTTTCAGTGTTTTTTCGAATTCCCGCTCTGCTTCGTCCCATTGGCCCAGTTGCACCAGTGCTATGCCCAGATTCAAATGTGCCACTGGGAAATTTGGATTTAGTCGGACGGCTGTCTCGGATTCGGCTTTGGCTTCTGGCATCTTTCCTTCCTGTCCCAAGAGTCCGCCCAACTCGAAGTGGGCCTTCCAATCATCCGGTGCAAACTTCACTGCTTGACGGTAATGTTGAATCGCATCCTCACTCCGGTTCAACATCGCCAGCGCGAGGCCGCTGTCGAACCAGCATTGTGCATCTTGTGGTTCGAACTTTAACGCCTGATCAAACGCCTGCACCGCGAGTTGGTAATTTCCCGAAGCGGCCTGAACCTTGCCCAGTTCCAGCCACCCCGGCGCAAAGCTGGGGTGCATAACCACGGTCTTGCCGAGCAATGTTTTCGCCTCATCAAATTTCCCCTGCCGACCAGCCAGACGCCCTAGTTCGAAGTCAACCGTGTAATCCTGAGGAATGATGGCGCGCACTTTCACCCATTGCTCAATGGCACCGTTAAGATCACCTCTGTCGATGAGAAAATATGCAAAATTTTCCAGGATGTAAAAATCATCCGGAACCAATCGCAAGGCTTCGACATAGATTGCGCACGCCTTCTTTGCCGCGTTGTCATCCATTTGCTTTCGCAGGGACGCCACCTCTTCTGAGAACCCCCGCAGCCGCTGTTTGTTGTTGGATTGGCCGCTTAACGGCGGTTGTTGCAGCCGGCGGCAAACCTCCTCCAAGACATTGCAACGATCCCAGTCGGTTAAGCCGAGCCGTAGCTCACAAACCGCCTGCGAAGCCCATGTCGCGCCTGTCGGGTTACTTATGTTCAACGGTAAAAGCGGAGCAATCTGTTCAGCCCAAGTTCTGGCCAGACGATAATTTCCGGTGAAATTAAAATGCACATGTTCATAGAAGGTTTCCTGCCCTGTAATATCATTGTTTGGATCCGCTTCCACTGCCGTCATACCATCAACCAGCGTCAATTTGGTTGGCTGCAATCGTTTGCCCGCCTCAGTAATAAAACTGTTTATACGCGTGTCGGCACGGAAGGGGAGGCAGTCGAAGTCGCATGCCATTTGAAAATGTGCCCGGGCAGCAGACAAGTTGGTTGTCTGCAGCAGACATTGCCCCCAGCGATATTCCAAGTCTGCGGATTGCGGTCTAATCTGGCCAGTCTGCTCGTAAAGTTTTAAGGCGGCTTCGTAATTTTGCTGCTCCGACTGCAGGTTTCCTTCAGCCAGCAATTGCTCAAATTGCTTGCGATCGCTGGCGGAAAGATTGCTGCTGACCAGTGATCCGAATGGGGGACAGTCCTTCAGGTTCACGGCAACTGTAGAGAGTAAAATATGCGCGCCGGCATCCAGTCCTGTTCGCAGGATGTCCTTTAAATTCCTGTCAAAATTTTGATAGACTGCTTGCTTGCGCTGGTCATTTGGACCAACCAGATTTCCGGTAAACATCTGCATTCCACTCCATGATGAATGATCGGAACCATTTCCTCTTAACTTCCGGCCGACCTCTGCCAGTAATTGCCCAAGGCGAAGCTTTTGTATCGCCAAGTCCAGGCGCACCAACTCCCATGGCGGAGCTTGTGCGCCAAATACTGTCGCTGCGCCAAAGGGTCCGACCATCTCATTGTTACCCATGTAGAGTATCCACAAATCCCCGTTCTGTCTGGCGCAGTCGCGGGCGATGGGGAGAATCGCATGGGAATTGATGGCGGTCATCGCGACATTGACGACCTCGAATTTAGCATTGGGAAATCGTTCACGCAGCAGAACCTCCAGATATCGCCCTGCCCCGAAAGCCGGTTCGGGATCGCCCAAGGCCGCCGATTCACCCATGATAAAGATCCGATACGTGCCGGGAGGCTTCTTGGCCGGCATTCGGAGCGATGCCGGCATGCGCGCAATGTCCGGCGGGAAAAATCGTAAGCCGAAGCGATCATTCTCCACCAGCCATTCCTGACCTCCGATTTGCATTGGCTGGAAAAAGCCGGTCGGATAGCCGTAGCCACCGAGGCGCAAGGCCGCTTCCAGCAATACCAATGCAAGGAATGGCAAGACGATTCCAGCCAGCACCCGGAAAAGCCACTTGCGTTGGGGAGTCGGCTGAGACGGGATATCATCTGAAACTTTCCCATCAGATGGCGAACGTTCAGCCACATTCTGGGGCCTTGGTTTTGGCTTGTTCGACCTGCGTTTCAAGACTCGCAAAGTAGCATAAGCATCGCCAGCAGACAAGCATCAGACCGTTTCGTGAAGGCATCTTGCGCGAACTTGATCAGATTGGTAACATTTCGCGAAGCAACGCGAATGTAAAACCACTGCGCTGGTTAAAAAAGTTATGAGATGCGACATCGGCCAGATCAATTCTGTGCGGACAAGAGCACTGCTGGGTCAGACTGCGTTGTTAATAATGCTCATCACGACCAGCAGTTGGCAACTGGCTGCTGCCGCAAATCCCCCGCTGGAAGAACTTCGGACGGCCGATCAGATTCGCCGTTTGTCTACCCAACAGGCAGATCTTCGCTATCCCGTGCGACTCCGGGGTGTGGTAACTTTCTTCGACGACAGTATTCCGACGAAATCATACCGCTTCATCCAGGATGACACGGCGGGAATATATTTTTATGTAGATGCGTCGACGAACAATCCCCCGTTGCAGGTCGGTCAATTAGTGGAGATGGAAGGAGAAACCGGCTCTGGATCATTTGCCCCGGTTGTAACGTCGCACCGCATTCGGATTTTGGGAGAGTCGAAGCTTCCGGAGCCGAAAGAGGTTTCTTTTGAGGAGCTGGAAAGTGGCCAGGAAGACAGCCAGTTTGTGGAAATCAGCGGCGTAATTCGGGCCGTCCGCTTCGAGGAACAAAGCTCCTATTACGTCATCGATTTGGCCACGGGCCAAGGACGACTGACTTTGCTGGCAAAACAATTGCCAGTAGCGAAAAGTGACCAGTTCGTGGATTGCACCGTCCGTGCCAAAGGTGTTTGCATCACCCACTTCAACACGCAGCGCCAGTTGTTTGATATTGGCATACTGATTCCAGAGCCAGACGATCTAGTCATCGAGCACCAAGCTAATGCTGATGTGAGTTCCATTCCCGAACAGCCTATCAAAAGCGTCATGCAATATACTTGGGGTAGCACCGTTGGGCATCGCGTCAAGGTGACCGGCACGGTGACGCTTCATTATGCCAACAAAATGTATATTCAAAATGAAACGGATGGGTTGTGTGTTGAAACCAGGCAGACCAATTATGTGCCCGTTGGAGACTTGGTTGAAGTCTTGGGGTTTCCAGCCAAGGGAGAATATGCCCCCATGCTGGAGAACAGCACGTATCGCTGGATTGCGCAGGGTCCGCCCTTAAAGCCCATCTTGGTCACTCCTGACGAGGCTTTGACGGGAACCTATGACTGTCGCCTGGTGCAAATTGACGCAACCTTGCTGGATCAGGCGCAACATAGCAAAGAGCCTTTTTTAGTGTTGCAAGCCAACGGTTATGTTTTTCACGCCTACTTGAAGTCACAGGAGCAGAACCAGAATTTCGGGCCATTGCAAAACGGCAGCAAGGTTTCAGTAGCGGGGATTTGTGTCATTGATGATCTGGGCGAGGACTGGCATTACGGGCTGGATTGGCGCGCCTCCTCCTTCCGCCTGCTGCTGCGTTCCCCAGAGAATGTCACCGTGCAGGAACTCCCGCCGTGGTGGACCCTGCCGAAGCTGTTTGTGGCCATAGGCATTTTGTGCGCCTTTGTGTTGACGGCTTTCGGATGGGTGGTATTGCTGCGCCGCCGGGTTCACCAACAGACGCAGATCATCGAAGATAAACTGCACGCCGAAGCCACCATCAAGGAACGCTATCTGGATCTCTTTGAGAATGCTAACGACATGGTCTTTACCCATGATTTGGCAGGGAAGATGACCTCCATCAACAAGGCCGGTGAACGGCTGTTACAATATCCGCGCGGCGAGATTCTTGCCCGGCAGTTGATAGATTTGATAACTGAAGAGCAGCGGCCTGCGGCCAGAGAGTGGCTGAAGCAAGTCACCACGGGTGTGGAGACTCCGCCGGTTGATTGGGATTTTTTGAATGCCGCCGGACAGAGATTAAAACTTGAAGTGAGTTCGCGCATGGTCGAGCAAACCGGCAGATCCAGCGAAGTGGAAGGCATCGCCCGTGATGTGACCGCCCGAAAGCGGATGGAGAAAGAAATTCTGGAAATCTCCAACCGGGAGCAAAAACGCCTCGGACATAACCTCCATGATGGTGTTTGCCAGCAACTGGCCGCCATTGCCTACCGGACGCATATCTTGGCCCGCCACCTGAAAGAAAAAAATGCGAATGAATCGTCCGAAGCCAGTGACATCAGCAGCCTGATCAATGAATCACTGGTTCAAACCCGGGGCGTGGCCCGGGGGCTGTTCCCCGTCCGGCTGGAGGAGGAAGGTTTGGTGGAAGCGGTGGAGGAACTCACAGTCAGTATTGGGAAACTCTACCAAAAAAAGTGCGACTTTCAATCCAGTGGCACGTTGCCCACGATACACAACAGTGTGGCGATGCATTTGTATTTCATTGCCCAAGAAGCCATCCTGAACGCGGCCAAACACAGTCAAGCCAGCGCCATCAAGGTCCGTCTGCAGAAGGAAAATGATGATTTGGTTTTGTCGGTGCAGGACGACGGGGTCGGTTTGAAGGCAGATCTTGACCAGGCCGGGATGGGAATCGGAATCATGCGCTATCGGGCCAAAGTGGTCGGGGCGGCGCTCTCATTGCACACACAGCCGGGACAGGGCACGCAGATTAGTTGCAAATATCATCTGACGGCCCAATAATCGGACAATTAAACATGAATCCAAAGAACCATAAAAACCACAACCACCGTGAAGATTCAAAGGAATCTGCTTCAGGGGAATCCACTTTGGCAAGGCGGCGCATCTTCATCGTTGACGATCATGCGATGTTCCGTGACGGTCTCCGGCGACTGATTGATTTGGAACCGGATTTGATCGTTTGTGGCGACGCTTCGGACGCCGCCGCCGGGCTGGACGGGATACGCGAGTCTTCACCCGACTTGGTGATCGTGGACATATCGCTCGATAACACCAGCGGCCTTGATCTGATCAAGCTTATCAAGCGCGACTATGAAGACTTGCCGGTGCTGGTGGTCTCCATGCATTCCGACACCCTTTACGGGGACCGGGCCTTGCGGGCTGGAGCGATGGGTTATGTGATGAAAAGCGAGCCGGCCACAACCGTGGTGACCGCCATCCGCAAGGTGCTCAGCGGAAACGTGCATATCAGCGAAAACATGGCCACGGTCGTGGTTTCAAAATTCGTAAAAGGCGATGCCGACCAGGTTCCATCGCCTTTGGAAGCGCTCAGCGACCGTGAACTGGAGGTCTTTCGCATGTTGGGTCAAGGCAAGGGAACCCGCGAGATTGCCCAGGAAATGAACGTGGCGATGCCGACCGTCAGTTCGTTCAAGAACCGGATCAAGGAAAAATTGAATTTTAAAAATTCCACGGAGATGATCCTTTATGCGCTCCAGTGGTTTCGGAAAGAACCTTCCGACATCGAAATCTGATTGTCCGCGTTCCCGCCCCTTTCAAAACAAAAACGGTTCCGGCATCGAGCCGGAACCGTTCAACCAAATCCAATCAGAACCTCATATCAATAACCAATCACGGAAAACCGCCCAATCCGAGCGCGTGTTGACACAGCCAATACGAATCGCTCATTCCAGCCTGATCGCCCGCCACACTTTTGCCGTTTATGGGTTTGAGTCCGACCGGTGATTTGAGCAGGTTGCCCTGCCATTTGTGCATTTCCGAGTGACCATCGGCGAATGAAAACCCCGCCGCCCCGCCGTGGTAGTTAGCGGGGTCATCAGTAATTGCATTCGGGCTATCCACGCTGGTAAAAAACGTGCCGTCATTAATGCTGTCTTCGCGTTCATCCAAGACAACAAAGGTCAAGGTGGGAGCCAGCAGGCTGGAAGACTTCTGGTAGACGTTATATTTTCCGGCGCTGCCAGTATTTATGGCCTGGGCATTGAACCCAAGAAAATTATTCATCGAAACGCTTCGCACGTGGGACAATTTTTGACCATAGACCAAACCTCTGGACAAATCCGCCGGACACTTGAAGGCCGCAGCCGTTTTAATATACGGTCCCAGAAAGGCGCCGTTTGGATAGGCAACATGATCCACCAACATGGCCGTATTGGTATTTTCCGTGCCCGTTTGACCAGTGCCACCAGGAATGCTCATAACACCCGCGACCCAACATGCGTCCATGGCTACCGCCTGAGAAGATTGAGTTGCGGGACCACCCGCATAGATATTCTGAGGAAAATTCGGGGCCAATTTGGTGTCACTATCGTCCGCATACATGATCCAAGCCAGCGCCAGTTGCCGGGTATTGTTCATGCAATAGGTGCCTTGGGCCCGCTTTTTTGCGGAAGCAAGGGCCGGCAATAGCATGGCTGCAAGAATCGCAATGATGGCAATCACCACCAGCAGTTCTATCAAAGTGAAACCGACCCGTTTCTGGCATTTATTATTCATTTTTCTGACGTGACTATAGTATGGAGTCGTTAAAACAAACCTTCTTGAACTCGTTGCCGCCTAATCCCAATGGATATTCAGTTGTAAAATCGTATTCTTTCTTATTTCCCGGTCTGTCCCAAGGCGGCAATATGCCGCCTTGGGACTCGCACCGGGACTTGTTGTTACGGTGAGGTGACTTTATAAAACCGCACGCTGCCGCCCGCCGTGGGGTCGTTCACCGATTGCGTCGTGCCGTTACCTGACACCGTGGCCAGTTGCGTCCAACTGCCGCTGGTCAGGCTGGTGCTGTAAAACACCCGGTAGGTCGAGCCGGCCGTGGTGGGGAAGGAAACGACGGCATTGCCTGCCGACTGCGTCGCCGAGATGTTGATGCTCTTAACCGGCACCAGCATGAAGTAATTTGCGTTGCAGTTGCCGGCTGAAGTAACCTTCAGTGTTTCGACACCGCCCAATGCCACCACTACCGGGACGCCGTTATTCTGCAGCGGCACCCAGACCCAAGATTGCCAGCCGCCCGGATTGGCAACCCACGTGCCGAGCGGTTTGATGGTCTGGCTGGTGGTTCCTAATCCGGCGGTCACTTGACCCAGCGCCGTGTTCATGGCATAACCGGCCAGGCGGCCATAAACGTAGTATTTGCCGGCCGGATAACTACGGGTGTAGTTGCCCCAGTATCCGTTGTTGAACCATGCAACATCATAGTCATTGCCAGCCGTATATCCCGGAAGCGGAACGTCTGAGGTAATTTCCGTTCCCAGCGCATTTGGCCCGCGATAATCAAAGGTGGTGCCGGCTGTTGTTATATACAAGTAGTCAACGTTGGAAACAGCCCCGGTGTCGCCGGGCAATGAATCGTTCAGATAGGCATAAGGAGTCAGCCCGTTGCCCACAGTATCATAAGACCCGCCATTGAAGTCGAAGTCTTCCATTTTGACATAGAAGTTGGCCGTGCTCATGGTGTCAAACGTGATCGTGCGGGTGACGCCCGCCCCGATCGTATTTGTCACGGCAATGATCGCCGTGTAAAGCGTGTTGGACTGCAACAGCGGATAGCTGACAGTCTTGACACTGGAACCGGAAATGACCAGACCCGAGGAGACATCGGCACCGTTCAGGTTGAGTTTGATGCCGCTGTTATTGATTGTTGACCCCGAAGGAGCCGTGACTGTAAAGCCGAAGGTGCTTGTCTGCGCCAGCACGGCGGTATTCGTCGGCGAGATATTGCTCAACAACGGCAGGGTGGGCTGGGCCGGCACCAGCATGAAGAAATTCATGTTGTCGCCACCGCTTGTGAGGGTCGCCCGGAACGTGGTCTTGCCGCCCAAGGTGAAGGCCAGAAGGTTTCCGTTGATATCCGTCAGGGGAATATAGTTGTAAGCCCCCCAGTTGCTGCCGGAGAAACTAAAGACGCCCAAGTTGACCGGCGAAGCAGGAACGGTATAGTCGTCAAAGCTGACCGTCGTTGCTCCTGAACCACCCGCCAGACGGGCATAGATGTTGTATTGTCCGGCTGGAATGTCCCGGGTATAATTAAACCAGTCACCAATCGCGATATAGCCAACGGTGTAGTCTATCGCATTTGGATCGGTCAATTGGGCCGTGATAAATTTCTGACGTGCAAAATCACCTGCGGCACCTGTGCCGGTGGTGTCATTTGTGCGGTAATGAGCCTGCCCGGTGGAGCTGCTGAAATAGTCAGTGCTCAGCGTCCCGGTTACTTGAACGTAGCAGTTGGGCTGCGGCGTGGAGGAAACAATCGGGGAATCGTAATACGACCCGTTGGTGAAGTCATAATCTTCAGCTTCCCACACCAAGTTTGTCGTGGAAATCGTGTCGAAGGCCATGGATGCACTGGTAGCCAACCCAACCGAGTCTGTGACAGTAATGGAAGCCGTGTAACCAAAGGCGTTGGGGGAAAGCCCCGTGTAAAGGACGTTATAGCTTGAGCTTGAAACCGGAGTGATGGTCGAGCTGCCGGAAACATCGGTTCCGTTCACCACCAGGTGGATGCCGCTGCTGCTGATCGCGGTGGAACTGGGCGAACTCACGCTGAAGCTGATGTGATTGCTGGCCATGAGCATGTTGCCAGGATAGACGTTGCTGATGACCGGCGGAATGGGGCCGGAAACCTGGTTCAAAACCTCGTCGTCGTAATAGCAGGATCCGCCATCAGGGGTGGTGTCCTGATAATAGTTGACCTGATATCGCACCGTGACGGTGCCAGGAGGCGCCACAAGCAGATTCGTCGAGCCCGTCAATGTGTAAGGCGCATTTGTGGTATAAATGTTGGTGACCGGCAGATCATACCAGGTGCCCGGGACATAAATCGGATTCAAAAGCTGACTAAACATGTCAGACCGGTAGAGCGCGAGGATATTGCCGCCGGAATCACGGAACGTAACTTCGTTCCACGCCAGATTTCCGCCACTGCCGCCAAAGGTGTTGTCTGTAGGCAGTGTGAATTCCCAACCATCAGCCGTAAATGCGGCCGTCGGGAGACAGGGTTTGTCTTGCCAGAGCGCGGTAACATTTGGATAGGATCCACTCCACTGACCCCAAGCTTTGTAATAATTGTGTCCAGAGTGGGCGTAAGCATCTATATTGATCCACACGTTGCCAGGGGAGGAGCAATTCCAAGCCGTGATGCCAGTGCCGTTATGTCCGCCATCGGCTTCAAAGCCGGGATTTACTAAAATATTGGAGGCTTGAGCCGGACTTCCGGACAGCGCCCAAGCGGCGATCAGGGCTGCGGCCCGTGAGCAACGCCCCTCGAAACGAGTTTCGATAATGACGAGTCTGTTCACCGCATTTGTGTTGAGTGGATTTTCGCGTTTTCATAAACGATGGGGTTTCTGTTTGTTTGATCTGCTGTTTTTTACTGTTTGTTGGAGGTTTATCTGGTCAGGAAAACGATACGAGCAATGGATTAACGCAATGCATTTCGGGTTGCAAAACTAACATTATGGACATGTAATAAATCTACTACGCCATTGTTTTGTTGTCAACACGAAATTACGATTATTTTATTGGCTGTAATTATCTTGTAAACAATTGCTTATCCGCCACATTGCCTGTGGCCAAATTATTCTTGAGAAGAAATTTCCTGCAGATGAGTCGGCAAAAAAACGAATTCAAAGCCGCCACATTTATAAAATACTTGTTTTTTGCATGGATGATAGCGTTTGGCGTTTTTTTTAAAGTTTACAGCTCGCTTTACGCCGAGCCGAATCAAGTCCCACCCCAAAATTTTCCGAATGGGAACGGGTGCCGGAATGTTGCTTCGATTGGCTTACGTTGTTTTGCGGAATTCTATTGTATCATTTGCCGCCATGTGCATAATTGTATTACATTTCAAACGGAAACCAGTTATATTTTGACGCGCCAACGACTATGAGAAAAGCATTCGCCCTATTGATCGTTTTGTCCCTCACCACGACCCTTTCAGGATATTCCCAAGCAAAATCCCAAATCGAGATCAAGGACAACTGGTATTATCTGAATGGACAAAAGTTTTTCATCAAGGCCATAGGATACGAAATTGGCGCCCGACCAGGGCAGAACCCCTATCAGGGTGTCAGGACAGACGATCTGGACTTGATGAAATTCGACCTGAAGGTGATCAAGGATGCCGGCTATAATGCCATCCGAACCTGGACGCAACTCTCGGAGCCCCAACTGAAACTGGTTCAGGCTTCCGGCCTTAAACTGATCATGGGAATTGACGTGAAGCCGGAAAAAGATTACGGCGACCCGGAGTTTGTCAAGGAATGCGAAGATTCCCTGAAACAAGTCCTGAGCTATTCGCGAAAATACGATTGCATCATCACCTATCTCATCCTTAATGAACCGCAGACCGACCATCTGCACAATGTGTCCGGCAAAGCCTTTGTCCACCTCATGCAGGACTTGATGGACATCATTCATCAAGAACATCCGGGCATTCCGGTTTCCATTTCCGCCAATGCGATGATCAGCGATTACATTGATGAAAACCTCTTTGATGTTTATGCCTACAATTGTTACGACCATATGGAAGCCCAAACCGCGACCATGGGCTTCAAGGACTATATTCGCGGGTTGTATGAGTTGGATGGCCTGAAAAAGCCCTTAATCGTCACGGAATTTGGCTATTCCGTTTCCCATCGCGGTTTCGGCCGGTATGGTGGGAATACCCTGACGCAACAGCGGGACGGCCTGCTGGCCAACTATCGCGACCTGCTTGACGCCGGTGCAGTAGGAATGTGTCCGTTTTATTATGCCGATGGCTGGTGGAAAGGCGGCGATCCGTATTATCATAATCCCGAACAGCCGGAAGGATGGTTTGGCTTCTGGGGCTATAGCGACGTCAAGGACAAGTATGGCTCACCCCGTCCGGTCTGGTTTGCCCTGCGTGACTATATGAAAGGGCTGATCATCAATCCGAAAAACAGAGCGATTTATACAAACGGCACCATTCCATTGGAGCTTTACACCGACAAAGATGTCAAAAAAGTGGTGGTTAAAGTGAACGACAAGGCCGTCTACACTCATGCCATAAGCAAAGAGGGATATTATGCCGATCAATTCTCCCTGTCACCCAAGGGAATTGAAGATATGGAACTGGCCTTTGAGTTTTACGATAAAAATGACAAGGTGATAAAAACGGAATCCATTCAAATACTGGTTTCGACAAATGCGATTGAGTTGCCTAAATTGTCAATCGAAGTAACGCCGGCCAGCGATTTAAATGCCGGGACCAATGCCAGCGTCAAAACTAAAATCGAGAACCAAGCGGGTTTTAAAATCCTTAACGATCTGAAAGTGAGTTATAACACGCATCTGGGATGGGAAGTTGGCCCGCAGGCGACAATTTCAATCAAGGATCAATTGGATCAGAAAACCATCAATACGGAGATATTTTTCCCCATTCCCGACAATTGTTGGATCGTCAACGCTTCAGCGGGTGTTGGCGTGCAATACGGAAAATTCACCTTCAGAATCCATGACCAGAAAATAATTTACCGGGGCGATTGGGCCAAAGAAGTAGGTCGCAAAAACTGAGCGCCTATGAAAACGGTGTTTGAATTGCGAGGCGCATGAAGTGAGTTGGGACCTGGTTAAGGACCTTGTGCGAGTAACGACGGGATGACGGCAGTGTTCATTGTGCCAAGGTCTTCTTGATAGAAGTAGTAATTGTAGGTTCCAGGCCAAAAACTGGTGATTGCCATCGTATTTTCAAATTTGATCCAATGCACAGATCCATCCACCGTCAAATGATTGCCCCCGTCAGGGAATCGAGCGCCCGGTCGCTGATGGGCGACTAGACCATTGCTTGCCCCAGCCGGGCGGGTGCTCGCCCCCCAGGGATTTCCAGTGCCGCCGGTAAATTTGCAGATCAAATCCGCCGCGAGCGCCCAGGTTGGTTTGGAGGTGCTCAACTTTATCGGGCTGGCCGACTTAATGCCGGGGTAAAATTTGTTATACCACCAGTAGATGCCGCCGAAATATTGATAGCCGATTTGCCATTGAGGTCCCCCTGTGCCGCCGGGATTGGCGTTATAAGACGTCCCATACTTTAACAGGTCCGGGCAACACCAGACTGAAGCGGAATTGGTCTGGGTCAGATCCAAGTTGATGTCCTTGGCCAAACCTGCCTCCGGCGGGCTGATGGCCGTCTGGTTGTATGTCTGTTTTGTGCCGGGGGGAGCCGTGGGACTCGCCGCCAGTGCCGAGACGACATAATCATTATTATCGCCGGCATAAACCGTCATGCCGATTCCGATTTGCCGGAGATTGTTCAAACAGGCTGATTTCCTTGCGCTCGCTTTGGCTCGCGCCAACGCCGGCAGCAACATTGCGGCGAGAATCGCTATGATGGCAATCACCACCAATAGTTCGATCAGGGTGAAGGCCGGACTTTGATTTTGCCTTGAGGTAGAGAAAGCAGACCTTCCGTCTTTGAAGCCAATCTTCCAAGGTTTGCCTTTGAGGGGCAAATGACTAAATAGATTTATCATAGTAAACAGATAAGTTGATTGTTTGTGCTATGATTTGCCACTACGGTGATTCCAACCGGAAATAGACCCGGGATTATTTGGACTGGGCGTCATAGCAAGTGGACTTGTGTTTGTCTGGTCAAACCTATTTCCAACCACGATGGGTTTGGTCTGCGTCTGTGAATGACACATGATGTTTGTCGGCCCGGACAAAACCGCGCCGCCATTGGATTGCGCCACGGAATTCTGGATTGACGCGATCTGCTGATAGACCCGCACATAATCTACCAACATTTGCTGGGGAAAGACCGTGGTTCCATCCGGGTTGCCGGGCCAGATTCCGCCGACCGCAAGGTTGAGAGTCAGGAATTGCGGCTGATTGAAGACCCAGATTCCACCTCTGGGTAGGCTTGTGGGCGTGGCGGTGAAATAAAGATTCGTATCAACGAACCATCGGATCTGATTGGTCGTCCACTCCATGGCATAGACGTGGAAGTCGTCGGCGAGCGCCGCCCCTCCCGGGAGCGAATAGCTTCCCTGCACCCCGGCGCCACCGTTGAAGTCCCGACCGCCAGACACCGGGCCATGAATCGTGCCGTAAACGACGCCCAGATTGTTGCTGTTACCGATGTTTTCCAGGATGTCAATCTCGCCACAGGCGGGCCAGCCCTCCAAGCTGATGTTGGCGCCCAGTGTCCAGAATGCAGGCCAGATTCCTTGTCCGCGCGGGATTTTGATCCGCGCCTCCAGACGCCCATAGGTCCAGGACCATTTGCCCTGGGTTTTCAACCGGGCCGACGTGTAACTTGCGCCGCCGTAACTTTCACGGTCGGCCTCAATGACCAGCTGCCCGTTCACAATGCGGGCATTGTTAGTGCGCGAAGTGTAATATTCCAGTTCGCTGTTGCCATGACCACCGCCGCCGATGTCATAATCCCATTTGGCCGGATCCGGCGGGCTGCCGTCCGGCTGGTTGAACTCTTCATCCCAAACGAGCTTCAACTGGGCGCCGCTTTGCGCATGAACTTCGCCGACAACCAAGCAAAACAAGATTGCAACATAGATGCCGCCTGCCGATGCCAGAAAAGCTGTTCTGTTCACAATTAATTAATTCAGGAGCCGCCCCGGCTTCCGGGCGGCTTCGATTGTCCGGTCAGGGAACCCAAACGGTCTTGAAGAATTGATGCGCTGCCCCGGCGGGAACGCTGTAGGGAGAATCCGCACCTGAAGTCTGTCCCGAAACATTGAGATAGGGGCCAGCCACGTTGGTCGAGCTTTGTAGTTGAGCAAAACCTCCGGTGGTCGGATCTGACCAATAAATCTTAATCTGGCCAGCCGTGTTGGACACCGATACGGGCGGCAAGCCGGGGACAAGCTGGACTACCTTGATGTTATCAATGTCAACGGTATTATTGTTGTCGTAGCCAAATATAGTTGCGACATTAGGACTACCCTGGGCTACAACCTGCACCTGCATCTGGTTGACCTTCGTAACATACTGGTTAAACAAGGCCTGCGAACCTCCGTTGTTCACGCCTATCGCCATGTTATCAAAAACATATGACTGCCAGTTGGTCGTCAGCGTCAAAGACGGATTAAGATCCAGCACCACGGCCGGCGATGCGTTTGACGGGGACTCGGCACCGGCTGGAACCGTAAACAATAAATCCAACACGCCTGGGATGTTGGTGCTGGCTCCGCTGAGAATCCCTCCCGCCTTGGCTGCAACATAGACCCGATACGATGCTTTATTGGAGGAGGTAAGCACCAAAGGCAGCGGACTTTCCGTCGCGCCCACTCCAAAGCCTGAATAGGCGGCGGGTGGAGTGCTGCTCCAGGATGACAAATCCACCGTGTATTCGAGCGAGTTGCTGCCGCCAATTCCTCCCCCCGCATTCGTGGATACTACTCCGCTGGCACCGTCAGTGCCATCGCGATAATGGAAACCAAAGACCGCTGTGTTGGGAAATGTGCTGTCAAAATTGGCCTGCCAGATGACCTGTTCCTGCAGCGGCGTGGGAACAGTATTTCCTGTCTGGATCAGTTCAACATTATCAATCGTAAGTGCTCCGGTGCTGGTGAAGCCAAAAGGTGGTGAGATCAGATTGGCGCCGGTGCCACCGATCACTCCGACGGGAAGACCCTTCACCGCGAATTCGATGGTAAAACTGGCGATTGAATCGATGACCGCAGCATTTGTAAAATCGGTGACGGGATGGGTGGCATCGGGGCCTTGGTTGGGACCGTTAATGCCGCCGTAATTCAATGATGACAATGGCACGGCAATGTGAACAAAGTTTGTGCCGACATAGCCGGCGTCCCCGGTGAAGTCAAAAATAATATTGTTGCCGCTATCAAAGAATTGAACCTTCGTGATCGTGACATCGGCATTGGTCAGGCTGGGCAGCAATCCTGAAACCTGGAGATCGGCGCTCAAAATAAGCGAATCCAGAACGGCCGTCGGCGTGATGGCCGTCAACGGGCTGCCAAATTGCGTCCCGTTTCCCACAACGGCATAAACATAGCTGAGAGATGGGGACGTCCAGTTCGGGTCGCTGGGCAGCAGCGTATAATCCGGCGATATTGAATTGGCAACAGTGCCGCCCACGCCCGCGCCTGCCGTGATGCCTCCGGAATAACCTGACAGCACCGATCCGGCAGACGAGCCGGCGACACAATAGCCATAGTCATTGATAAAATTCCCTTCGCCGGCATCACCGTCGAAGTCGGTTTGAAGAATGATATTGGTGGTCTGGGCGCCGGCGGTGGACATCAGGCTCGCGACACCAAGCACGGCCAGGAGCCGGGTGATTCTGGACATGTTGATTTTCATAGTTGTAGATTTGGTTGTTGATTTGACAAATGATTGATCGGCTGTGTGATTAAATTTAACACGGACCGGCGCGTTGTCGTGCAGACAGAGGCAGTGTCACGGCATACTACTTTCGGATAGGTTTGATTTCCGCCGTGCCCGGTGTAACATTCAACTTGAATCTTATCCGGCCTTTAAAACATCGCGTGTATGCAGTTATTACATGGCGGCACACGCCACCTTCGTTGAAACGCGGGTTGCAGTTGTGGGCATTTTGTTGGTGTATTCCACTATTCCTCCTCACCTGCATATTGCCGGAGTCCGCCCAGACTGCCGCCAGTTCCAATAACCTCACCAACGCGCAGCAAGTCCGGGAATTAAAACCGGAGGAAGCTGGAAAAAATCTTCCTGTCCGGCTGCACGGAGTCATCACCTACTACGATCCGCCGATTAACAACCTGTTTATGGAAGATGCCACCGCCGGCATCTTCGTCCTCATGGATACGAACATGGGGGCCAACCTCACGGCGGGGCTGGAGATCGAACTGGACGGTGTCACCGCACCGGGTGATTTTGCCCCGATTATCAACCCGACCGCCATCCGCGTGCTTGGCTGGGGATCGTTGCCCGCGCCAAAAAAAGTATCTTTCGACCAACTCGCTGCGGGAGGCGAAGACAGTCAGTGGGTCGAAGTTCGGGGCCTCGTTCGCTCGGCCACTTCTTCAACGATCCGATATTCGGAGGACAAGTATTATTTGAGCCTCTTGCTGGATGGCCAGCGCCTCACCGTGTCCGTTCGCGGCTTGACGAAGGAGGACGCCGACGCGCTGGTGAACACGCACATCCGGGCGCGTGGCGTGTGTTACACCCGCTACACCATGAAACGCCAGTTGAGCGCGCCATGGATTGCCGTTTCCAGCCCGGCCGACGTGGTAATCGAAGAACCTTCGTCCGGCGAACCAGAGGAAGTTTCGCTCGCCGGGCTGGCGCGATTCAACACGCATGGCAATTATGGCCACCGATTGAAAGTGAGCGGGGCGGTGACGCTGCAAAAACTCGATGGCAGTTTTTTTATCCAAAATGGTGAAGGGGGCCTGGCGGTGCGGACGGATCAGCCCATGCAACTCGCTCCGGGCGACCAAGTCGTCGTCGCCGGTTATACCGCCATCGGTCCATACGCGCCCAGTCTGGAAGACGCCGTCGTTCAAATGATTCGCAAAGGTGAACAGCCCGAGCCCGTGCCGGTCAGGATGGAGACATTGCTGGGCGCGCCGGAAGTGGTCGAAGGCGTTCTTGTTCGCGTGGAGGCCAGCTTGATCAATCGCGTGGAAGGTTCGCTGGGGCAGACCCTCATTCTTCAATCTTCCAACACTGTTTTTACGGCTCACCTCGAAGCCCTGCGCGCAGATGAACGCTTCAGCAGCATCAAACTCGGCAGCCAGGTCGCGTTGACCGGCGTGTTCGTCGCGCAACCGCCCAGCAAATGGACGCCGCCGCTGAACCGGACGCGCGAAGAGATCATTCCCAACCTCAACTATGCGCCGCCCGAGTCCATGCAAATTCTGCTGCGCTCGTCCGCCGACATCGAAATATTGCGCGAACCGCCGTGGTGGACGTTGGCACGGTTGCTCTGGATGCTCGGCATCATGAGCCTCGTCCTGTTCGCGGGTCTCGCGTGGGTGGTCGTGCTCGACCGCCGCGTGCACCGGCAAACCCGGATCATTGAGGAGAAAGTCAAACGCGAGGGCGTGCTTGAGGAGCGCGACCGCATCGCGCGCGAGTTTCATGACACGCTGGAACAGGAGCTCGCGTCCATTACCATCCAGTTGGATGCCGTGGATGCACAGTTCAAGGGTTCGCCCGAAACCGCCCACCGGCTGCTGGGGCTCGCGCGCTTCTTTTCGCGCCGCAGCCTGTCCGAAGCCCGCCGTTCCGTGTGGGATTTGCGTTCGCATCTGCTTGAAAACAGCGATCTCGCCACCGCATTGCGGGAGATGGCGATGCCATTGGCTGCGGCCGCGGGCGTGGAAATTGTTGTCAAATCCGCCGGCGTCCCGCGCAAGCTTCCCGCCGTGGCTGAGCACAACCTGCTGCGCGTTGCCCAGGAAGCGATTGCGAATGCGCTGAAACATTCGGGGGCAAAACAAATCATGATCGTGCTGGAATACGAACCGTCACAAGTTCAACTGCGCATCAGCGACAACGGACGCGGGTTTGACATTGCCACCGCCGGCCAGGCCAGCAGCGGGCATTTTGGCCTGCTGGACATGCGGGAACGGGCGGAAAAAATCGGGGCGCGTTTCACGCTGGCCAGCCGGCCCGGTCACGGCACGGAAATCCTGATCCATATCACCGATATGGTGACAAAAAATTTCGCGGATCGCCGTGAACCGAATCCCGGCTCTGAACAGAATTCTCCCCAATGAAAAAAAAATCCGCATCATGGTCGTGGACGACCACTTCGCCATCCGCATGGGCCTCACCGGCTCGATCAACCTCGAACCCGACATGGCCGTTGAAGCCGAGGCTTCCAACGGTTCTCAAGCCATCGAAGGCTTTCGCAAGCATCAGCCCGACATCGTGCTCATGGATTTGAAGCTGCCCGGCGCAAGCGGCATTGAAGCAACCGCCGCCATCTGCAAGGAATTTCCCAAAGCCGCAATCATCATGCTCTCCACGCACGATGGCGAAGAAGACATTTACCGTTCATTGCAGGCGGGCGCGCGCGCTTACATTTTGAAAGATGCCGCCCGGGAAGAATTGGTGGCGGCGATCCGGAAAGTCCACGTCGGCGAACGTGTTATCTCGCCCGCCGTTGGCGCCCGGCTGGCCGAGCGCATGACCCGCGCCGAACTCACGGCGCGCGAAATCGAAGTGCTCAAGCTCATGGCCAAAGGCCGGAGCAACAAGGAAATTGGCAGCGCGCTGGGCATTGCCGAGGTCACTGTGAAACTGCACGTCGGCCACCTTCTGACGAAACTCAACGCCAACGACCGCACCCAAGCCGCCACCACCGCCCTGCAACGCGGCATTTTACATTTGGATTAAAAAAAACCGGCACGAATGCGCCGAACCGGTGAGCGGTTTAGTTCATTGTGCTACAGCAAAGAAATCCAAACGCCCCAAGCTATTACTCACAGACAAGGTTAGATGGAAATTCAGATACAAGCAGGGCCGCTCCCGTCCAATTGAAAAGTAACCAGCATGGTGCCGCGATTAGGCTGGAAACCATCGGTGGTTGACTGGAAAATGGAATTGTTTCCAAAATTCAAGTTATAGTGTGTATAGGTGGGGGTTAAGGTCAGGTCATTACCACAACCATTGGGTGGTGATACCTACGTCGGCTGCGCAGTGGAATCGCGCTGGGTGTGCGGGGCGGCGTGGGCGATTTACGGTTTTGCGTTAAGCTATGGTCACACGCATGAACGGAGGTATCTGGACGCGTCGCTGCGGTTAGCGCTAAAATTCATCACCAATCTATACTAACGTGACATCACCTTTCAGGGTAGCACAGATTCCGTTGCAGTGCTTCCATCAATGTAGACTAAAAAATCTCATGGCGGGAAAAAGCGAAGTTACATCAAACGCCGGATATCCATCTTTACTGGCCCATGATTCGGTAAAATGCCGCCGGATTGGTGGGCACAATGACGAATGTATTTGAGCTGATCAAGCCGCCGACATTGGCCCAGCCGGTCGCCAGATTTGTGGAAATTTGCATTTGATAGGGCGCGATGCCACCGCTCCAGTTCATAAATATGCTGCTGACGGTGTTGGTGATGGTGGACAGGATCGGCGGCGCGGCCGAAACCGTGATGTTCATCGTGGCCGTATTGGACAGATTTCCAGGATCGGTCACACTTACGACAAAATTGTTCGGGCCGACGTCGGCGGAAAGCGGCTGGCCGCTGAGCACACCGCCGGCGGACACGCTCAACCAAGCCGGGCCGCTGACTTTCGCGTAAGTGAGCGGGTCGCCATTCAGATCACTGGCGTTGGTGGCCATGGTAGCGGAATAAATCTGTCCAGCCACGAGGGCTGGTTCGGTGAACGGATTGACGTAGAACGTCGGCGGCCAGTTGGGAACCAAGCTGATGGCGGTGACGATGACATTCCCGTTGCTGGGCAGACGGATGCTCTGAATGGTTTTGGCGCTATTGAGTGCGAAGGTGTAGCCGTAGAGGTATAACGGCCCGCTGCCAGTCGAACCGTCGCTCAAATCCCGGTGACCCATGGTGATGGCCTTGGATTCACCGGCGTAGCTTTGCGGAGTAAACCAGTCGCTCAAGCCCTGCACAAACGTCGCGGTGGTAGTGTCGGTATAAGTGACCACAAACGACTGCGAATTCTGGTTGCCGTTCACGCCGGTCGCGAGCATCCGCAGGGTCGAATAATTTCCGGCGGGCAGGGAAATTGTCTGACCGGTGGCGCTGATAACGTTGGTGGCGTTGACCGGTCCAAAGTTGAAAACGGTGTTGCTCCAAGTCTGTGAGCCGCCGAGCAGCGTGGCGGAATACGCATAACCGTTGCCATCAATGCCGCCGGTCGCCGGATTGGTGAAGGTGGTGCCGTCGGTGTAAATACCGGCGCGGTTGTAATAACCCGCCAGCGGCGCGCTGACCGGTTCGTTCGCCAGGATGGCTGACAGCAGGACAACATTTGCGTTGCTGGGCAGCGTGATACTCTTGACCGTCTTGGTTTGGTCCAAACTGAAGGTGTAACCGTCCACGGTGACATTCAAAGCCTCTTTCGTGCCGCCGTTGTCATCCCGGTAAGGCATCGCGAGCACGGTGGATTCGCCGGAATAGGATTGCGGATTCGCCCAGTCACTGAAGCTTTGCGTGAACGTGGCGGTGGTCGTGTCCGTGTAAGTGACGGTAAAGGTCTGTGCCGTTTGGTTGCCCTGCACGCCGGTGGCGAGGATTTGCAGGGTGTTGAAACGGCCGGCGGGCAGATTGATCGTCTGGCCCGCGCAATAAACCACGTCCGCCGCGTTCGACGGACCTAGATTGAAAACCAGGCCGTTCCACGACAGCGTCGAGCCGAGCAAATTGGCCGAATAAGCGCCATAACTGCCATCCACGCCCGTGCTGAAGCTGCGCCCGTCCGAATAAAAGCCCGTGCGGTTGTAATACGACGCCAGACTGACCTGCGTAGCTCCGGGAATGGGTGCGATGATAATTAAATTAAGGGTGACGGTATGCGTCAGGCTGCCCAAAGTGCCGGTGAGCGTGGCGCTATAACTGCCCGGCATGGTGTTGGTGAGCGTCGCAATCGTCAGGGTGGTGGTGTTGGTGGTGCTCGCGGGGTTGATAGTTGCGGTGATGCCGGCAGGCAGACCGGTGATGGAGAAAGTGGCGTTACCGGTCAGGCCGTTCATGCGCGTCATGGTAATGGTGGCATTGGCCGAAGCGCCGGCGACCAAGCTGAAACTACCCGGTGAGGAAAAGAACATGAAGTCATTTGTGCCGGTTCCGACAAGCGCGCTGATCGTATTGCTGCCAGTTGGCGAACCCCAGCCGGTGCAAAGATCGTAGCCCGGACACGCCGCATACCGGCTGGGATTCTGGCTGTTAAAAGTGTTGCCCGTGGTAACGTCATGAAAACAGTTGGTATAAACCGTGTAAGAACCCTTGCCAATCGCATAGATGGCCGGATTGACAAAACCCACCGCCGGTTTGCCCAGCGTGGCGGCTTGTTGATTAACGAGCGCCATGAAGCCCGCCCACAAAGGGGAAGCCGCGCTGGTGCCGCCCGTCCCGCCCACAATTGAACCATCTTCATAAACCGTGAAAATATTGTCCGCCGGCATGGCGACATCGGGATAATTCCGGTAGCTGGTGGAACCCAGGTTGGTGGTCATGTTGATGCCCTGCTGCCAGTTTGGGATGCCATAGCCACTGATGCCGCCGCCACTGCCGCCCCAAGTCGGATCCGATTGCCACGGCCCGCCGGCACTGCTCGTCGCCAAAGACACTCCGCCCACAATGGTGGCATAAGGATTTCCGGTCAGTCCGGTGCCGCCGTTCAAATCCGCGCCGCCATCACCGGACGCCTGGCTCATCGCCTGTCCCTGCGCGAGAAACTGCTGGAAGGATTGGTAGTTGTTTGCATCCAAACCAAAACCGTAGGACAAGGTCATCTGCTTGGCTTTGTTGTCCATGGCAATTTGATTGAACACGTCGTCCGCCCCGCCTTCGTAGTTCAAAATCGTCGCGCCCGGCGCCATGGACATGGCCATGTCAATATCCAGCACTTCCTCGCCCTCATTGTAATTGGTGCCGGTGGGGATGCCCGTCCAGCCGGACAACAAAATGTTGCTGACAACAATGCTGGTGGAAAGGCCGGCATTGGTTTCATACATGTAAACATCATTGGTGTAATATGGCCCGCCGACATCGATGATGGCGATGTATTGACCCGCGCCCGTGTTGGTGACGCCGGGAACAAAGGCGGCGCGAAAATCCTTCCCCATGAAATTACCACCCGGTCCAGATCCCGTGGCATAGGCCGTGATTGGGTTGGCGGCCAGCGGAACCGGCTTGAGGCCGCCGCCCAGACGATGCGGCAAGATGAAGTTGTCGAGACCGCTCACATGCAATATCGGAATGTTCGTGTCCACCGTCGGCTCCGTGTCCGGCGCGTAAAAATTCCGGTTCTCCGTGGGATGCCGATACGAATGCAGCGCCAGATGAAATGCTTTTTCAATGTTTGTCACCGGCGCCTCCACGTCCACCAACATCCGGTTGGAACATAATCCCGCCACCTTGAAGCCGTTCGCTCCGGCAAAATCAACGACCTTCTGATAATCCGCCGGCGTCGGCCCAAACCGCTGCGTGAACTGTTCCGGGGTCAGCCATTGGTGATAATTGGCGCTTGCCGGGTCATGCAGTTCGTTCAACAGGTCGTTCAGTTCCGCCTGGTGGCGCAGCGGCAAGCCAATCACCAGCCGCAGTTGGTTGGTGGCCGGCAAAGCGCTCAACGGCTGCAACTGCGCCACCGCCGCCGGCACATGGCCGGAAATGATTCTTCGTTCTTGCGCCAGTGTGGAGGTTGCCCCCGTCAGCAGCATCGCGACCAGCAACATCCCTCCGGCAATCTGTTTGAACGGCCCCGGCTCGACAATTTTTGAAATGGCCCGTTTTATCATGGATAAGATCGTTAATTGCATTTCCGAATTCGGCAATCAGGCTGGCGTATAAAATGGCGTGCAGCCGAATGACGTTGGCGTGGCTATACCTTAACGTGGCTCTTATGCTGTGACAATTGCAATAAATTGATGTCTGGCTAAATTCTCTTCGCTGGTTTATTTGACCAAATGGTTTAATCCCGCCGTTTCTCCGTTCATTCAGGACAGTGAGAGGGTTGCTTTTCTGGCATGGTGTTGGATGGTAAGTTACGCGTCTAGCAATGCCGGGGTGACGGTGAATTGCGGATCACAACCCACAAATGCAACCTGCTAGTAAGACAAGTTTTAAGTCGAGCGAGCTGGGCCGTGGGTGCTCGTAGTGGTTGCTGCGCAACTGCCGGCACAGGCAAATTTTGGTGTGCTTGGCACATGTGCCAGCGCCATTGGGTTGTGTCGGTTTGATTATAGCCGGTGAATCCACGGAGGAGTGATTCATATTGCTTCAAATCTTGATGTAATCCTAATCTGTCGCCATACCCATTTTCGTGATGTCCAGTTGGCGGAGGGTGTCGAGCACCGAAACCATGATTTGATAATCCGTGTTGTCCGCGCCCTTGACCACGACGCCAAGGTCCGGGTCGGCGGCTTTCAGCGCGGCCAGCTTGACCTTGAGTTGCGCCGGCGTGACGGCCGCACTGTCCAAAGAGATTTGTCCCTGGGCGCTGACTTCGATGCGCGTCGGCTCGGCCTTCGGTTTTTGCACCGGCGGTTTGCCGGACGGCAAATTGATTTCCAGATTATTCATCATCTGCGGGGTGGTGATGATGAAAATGACGAGCAGCACGAACACAAGGTCGAGCAGCGGCGTGATGTTCAACTCCGTCATCGTGCCGTGGCCGCGCCGCGTTGTTTTTTTCAGGCTCATTGCAATACTGGCTCCGTTTGTTCCTGCACGTCAAAGCGGATGGTGACGCGCGGCGGAAAATTCGTGGGCGGCGGACGGTCAAAGTTTTTTACAACATTGAAAACCTGTTTGACCGTCGCATCCCATCGCTCGTCGCCGGAACCTTTAAGCCAGGTGGAATTTTCCAGGTTGCCCTGCCGGTCCACGCTTACGGCGACTTCAGCCACAAAATCATCGTCCGCCTCGTCCTCCGGGCGATGCCATTTCTGACGCAAAACATATTCCATGTAGCCTTTGTAAAGTTGCACCGGATCGGAACTGGTCTGGACAGCCTTGCCGCCGCCGAATTCAAACGACGGCATCTCGCTGTTGGGTGGCGCAATTACCGGCAGGGCGGTGACAGGCGGTGCCTGCACCTTTGGTGCTTCGACAATTTTAGGAGTTTCCACTTTCGGCGGCTCAACTTTGGGCGGCTCGATTTTTGGTTTCTCCGGTTCTTTAGGTTTTTCTGGCGGCTTTTCCTTGATCATCTGCACGGCGATGGTGTTCAACTTTTTCCCGAGCAACCCTTCGCGCGCCGCAAAATAAAACAACACCAGCAAGAGGCCGGCGTGGAACGCGACCGAAATGATCAAGCTCACTTTCGACGGATTTCTGGCTTTGCGTGGTTTGGATTGCGGCGGCATTTTATTTCAACGGGTCGGTCGCCAAATTTACTTTCGGCACGTCCGCCTGCTGGCAAACATCCAGCACGGCGCGGATTTGTTTATACTTGGTATGCGCGTCGCCGCGCACGATGACGTTCAAGTCCGGATTGTCCGTCCGCAGACTGATGAGCGTCTGCAACATCTCCGGTGCGTCGGCGATCTGCCTTTTGTTCAGATATAGCGTGCCGTCGCCCAGCACCGTGATGTAATTGGCCTTGCGCGGCGGGTCTTTCAACTGCCGGGCAGCGGTCGGCAGCTTCAAAGCCAAATCCTTCACCGGCGGGATCGTCGTGATGATGAAAATCACGAGCAGCACGAACGCCAAATCCAGCAGCGGCGTGATGTTCAGCTCCGTCAGCGAATGATGCACGGAATGGGAACACTTTTTCATGCGTCAGATGGCCGGCGTGTTCTCGCCCATTTCGACTCGTGTCAGCGCCCACGCGATCTTGTCTTCGATGTCGCGGTTGTCCACATAGGTGTGTTCAATCTGGTTGGCGTAGCGCGAGGCGAAGCCGTCCAATTCCTGTGTGATGGTGCGGATGCTCGTCACCATGAAGTTGTAGGCGAACATCGCCGGAATCGCCACGAGCAGACCCGTGACCGTCGCGACCAAGGCCGCCGCCACGCCGGGTGCCATCGCGGTAAGGCTCGCTGAATTGCTCGCGGCAATGCCGGCAAACGTGGACATCACGCCCCAGACCGTGCCGAGCAAACCGATGAACGGCCCGCCCGCCACCGCCGTTGATAAGACTATCATGCCTTTTTCAAGAGCCATCGCCTGGGTCGCTGCCGATTCTTCCAGAACCACCTTCACCGACTCGAAGGAACTGGGGCTGATACGGCGTTCGCCTTTCACGGTGACGGGATTTTTTTCCAACTGATAGGCCAGTTCGTCCGCGCCGCGTTCATACAGCGTGTAGGCCGGCGCGCCGTCGAACTCCTCGCCGCGCTTCTTAATGTCCAGCGGATCGCGCGTGGCCGAGTAGGCGTCAAAAAACTTCTTCGCCGCCTTTCTCGCAATGTTAAGCTGCCAAAACTTGGACAGGATGATTGTCCAGCTAAACAGCGAAAGGCCGAGCAGCACGAGGACGGTGGCCTTGCCTTCCGTCGTTGCGTTCTCGATGGCATAAACCGCCGCGTTCGCGGCCAGCATAGGTTGAATGAATGTGGTCATGGTTTTTTCTTAATTGGTTTTGGTTGGTAAATTAACCGTCACGCGCCCCACCTTCTGTGCCAGCGTGATTGTCTTTTTCTTCTTTTGATCTTCGTCCGTGGAGGCGGATTGCTCGTCAGCATTGGTGGCAACGGTTGTTGAGTCGGCGGCCGTTTGCGCCACTTCCTTGGGAGCGCTGGCCACGTCGGGAGCCGAGGCGGGAACGGTAATGCCATTTTCCGAGATGGGATTTTCGGACACAATTTGAATGGGAATACCGCCGCCATTATCGCCGGAATCCTGGGCGTGCACCGTCGGGCCGAACAGAAGGCCGGGGCCGAAGTTTTGGGCCGTGGCGTCCACCGTATGTTGAGCCACAAACAATCCGGTGACAGTGCGACCGGCATGAAGCGTAACATTGACGCCGATGACGCCGGAACCCGTGGCGACAATGTCGAGTCCGGCATTCAAATCAATAAGATTATTCTGTGTGCCGACGCCATTGAAGGCGATTTGAAGAATGCCGCCGGAACTCGCGTTGATGCTGCCGTTAGGCGCGTTCACGGTGATGTTGCCGAGCGCGGCGTCGGAGCCAACCACGGTGGTCGCCAGAATGCCGCTGCCGGGAATCGTCGCCGGGATGCCGGCTAGTTGTCGTGTCACGGGATTCCAATCAAATGCCTGCAAGGTGACATAACCAGACCCGCCGGCACCGGCATTCACATCGCCGTTCAAGGATTTGACATTGATGTTTCCGCCATCGTAAGCGGCGACGCGCGAACCGTTCACGTTCACATTGCCGTCAGCGATGACGCTCACGTTGCCACCGCTGGTGGTGAAAATTCCTTTCGGAGAACTAGGATCGCCAAATGCGGTGAACTCTCCGCCAACGTCCAGCGCGCCGCCCACATTCAATTCGATTCCGCCCAGAAAACTTTCATTGGCGATCTTGGTTGAAGTCATGGCGAGATCGCCGGAAGTCGTTATGTTGAGATTGGCACCAATGGGAGAAATTGCCGCCAGCGCGGCGTCTGGTGCCAAAACGGAAATGCCGTCGGACACACCCAGATCAATGCTCTGCGCGGTGATGTCAAAGTAACCCGGCCCGGCCAGATCAAGTCCCTGATTGCCGAGCGTGCCGGACGGATTGGCGGCGGAAAATGACTGGTAGGTGATGTTGCCGCCGACGTGGATGCTCGTCACATCGTCGGCATGAAGATTTTGTCCGAGGAAACCGAAATTGAACGTGTCGCCAAGCACGTTGATCTGGGCGAACGTCGGCACGATAAGACTAAAACTGTTGATGTCGCCGGAAATATCCAGCCGCACCGGGTTCGGATCATTCAAATGCAATGGCGTCGCGGCATGAGCGGTGCCGAAGGTTCGATAGTCAGTCGAGTCGCTGTCCGACATTGTGATGCCGTTCAGCGTGGTCGTCGCCGGCCCGCTCAAATTGCCGCCGTCACGCGTGATGATGTCCAACGAACCTTCGCTCGAAGGAGCCAGGATGATGGACTTGTCAATCTGGATGCCGCCCGCCCCGGCGTTGAGGATGAGGCTCGGCGCATAAATGATGTTCTGGTTTCCACCGCGCAACCGTGCCAGCGTGCCGCCGGTCGTGCCGCCGGCCAGTTCGATGGCGTTGCCCGCCCAGAAATTCGCCGACGCATCCGGCGCATAATTATACAAATAGGATTGAGCCGAGTTGAAAGTGCCGTTCGGGTTGTTCACCTCCTTGAGAAAAATGTTATTGGCCGCCCAGGCGTTCCAGGAACCTTGAATCAAACTCAAGGTCACCGCCAGATTCGCGCCACCGGCATATTCAAAGCCGCCAATGTTGCCGTTGGGATTTTGGGTCTGGGTCGCCGCCGTTTCCAAATCTTTCAGAGTGGAAGCATAGGCTGCCGGATCAGCCGCAGGATTTTGAAGCACGGCGGCCTGTCCGCTTTGCACCGGCACACCCGCCAGCAGGGTGCCAACGCCGTTGGCCAGCATGAAATTCCCGCTGATTTGATTGCCCGCGATGATGGTGACGTTGCCTGCCCCGTAGGCACCGGACGCGGCGGGCCATTGTTTGGAGGCAACCACCGGCGTGCTGTCAATGTCGTTGCCGGCGATCAAAGTCACGTCGCCGCCCGCCGCCGTGGCAATGCCGCCAAGAATCGTGTTCAGTTTCGCACCCGAAGCGCCAAAATTGTAATCGCTCGACTGGGATGTGCTGCTGGTGCCGCCATTCGATGTGCCCGCATCAATGTTGCCGGCCAGCGCCTCCGCAAAAATGCTGCCGCCGCCCGTGGTGAACACCGAGCCGGAAACGATTCCCTTGCTGTGCGTGTTCGGTGATGCGAGCAATATGCTCTGACCGGCCACCAGATTGATCGAGCCGGCGGATAACTGAATCGACCCATTCAGCGACAAGCCGCTGCCGCCGTTCAGATAAATGTTGCCGACGCCGGACTGAACCACGTTGTTGACGAAATCGTATCCGGCTTCGAGCGCTACCGACCAGTTGTTGGCGTCGAAAATTTTGGCACTGTTGCCAAACGTGATGTCGCCGCCAGCTTCCAGCGTTAATTGCCCGGTGGTCTGTCCGGTGCTGGAACTCAAATTCCAAGTCGTGCCGGTGTTGAGCGAAATGATTCCGGTGGCCTGCAACAGAATGGTGGAAAAACCGGCGAACGCGGTGTTCACATTGATCGCACCGTTCGCGGTCGAAGTGCCAAGAACAATGTTCACTGGGTCGAGAAAAAATTCCCCGCCGCTCCAGCCGGCCTGCGCGCTGGCGTCCATGTTTGAATTCAACGACAAAACATTTGGCGCGCTCACTTCAATGTTGCCGCCGTTGCCGCCTTGCGTGCCGCCGGTCGTGGCGATCCGGCTGCCGTCACTGTCGCTGAATGTGCCGCCGGATTGCAGCGTCACGTTCCCGCCCGAACCGCCGGTCGTGGAATTGTCCCCGCGCGCGAGGATTTGCGAATCCGCGCCGAGGTTGAGCGAATCCGACGCGACGAGTTCGATGACGCCATTTTTGTCGCTGACAGAATCGGCTTGAAGAATTCCGTCCTGATTCACGACCTGCGCCTGCAATGCAATTGTTCCGGCGTCAGCGGTAATCTGGCCGAAATTATTCACTGCGCCGCGCGGCACCTTCATCGTCGCGCTCAAGCCACGGCCGTCGGGACGTTCGCTCACGAGCACGCTTTCGCCGGCATAAAGCCCGACATCGCCGCCGGGCGCGGCCAGCTCGCCGTGGTTTTCAATCTGCTCGGCGATGAGATACAGCGATTTTTCCGGGCCGACCTTGATCTGTCCGTAATTCACGATGCTGGCGAGCGGCGGCATGCCGGTGAACTGCCACGCGGAACCCGCGCCGAAGTCCGGCGTGATGGGCGAAGTCGTGGCGATGAAACTGCCGCCGACGCTGATCATTGAATGCGGCCCGAAATAAAATCCGTTCGCGTTGGCCAGGATGACCGTGCCGTTGGCGTTGAGATTACCGAAGATTTGCGACGGATTTGCGCCGCCGATTTGATTGAAGACCACGGAGTTGGCCGACGGCTGGAGAAACGTCGTCGTTTCGCCCGGCCGGATGTTGAAGCTGTTCCAATTAAGAACGGCCAACTGGCTGACGGCCACGTTGAGTTGCGACCCGGTTGGTCGCGCGCTGCCAGAGCCGGACACGACCGTCATGCCGGTAGGATTGGCGAGCAAATCCCAATTGCGTCCGGCCACCAGCAACGCGGCGAGCCAGAGCGATTTTCGCGTTCTACAAAGTTGGCGTGTCCGAATGGAAAATGTTTTTTTGAATTTCATAGCAACATTTTTAGAACTGGCAGCCCACGCTGAAATAGACCTGACATTCTCCGATGGAGGTCGTGACGGAAGTTTGCGTTGGATTGGAACTGGAGCTTGCTTTCTCCAATGCCCAGCCGGCCGTCAAACGGGCATCAAAGTGTTCGCCCGCCGTCAGGTAAAATCCAATGCCGGTTCCCCACTCATTTAATTGATGTCCACTATCCTGCGGTCGATCCAAAAGAAAGACCTGACCATAATCCATGAACAGCGAAACGCGCAGGTTGGCGGGCACATCGCCTTTTGTGGACGGGAAGTAGCCGACGTTTACTGGCGGTGCGCGCAAATCGAACTGCGTGCGCCAGCCGGTGTCGCCGTAGGCTTCACCTTCCTGATAGCCGCGCACGCCGGACGTGCCGCCGAGCGCGAACTGCTCGTTGCTGATGAGCGGTTCGCTGGCCCACTGGCCATTGGCGTTCAGAACCGCCGACCAGTCATCGGGCAGATTTTGCAATCGGATCAAACCGGCATTGATCGTCGTGTAGTTGTCGCCCGCCTTGGACGAATTGGCGGCACTTTGAAAATTGGTGCGCGCGTCGGCGAGCGGCGCAAAGAAAAGATTCTGATTGTAGCTGAACGAGAACGCCCCCCATTTATCGGGCCGTGAAGCCGTCCAGCCGAGCGAGAGCGGCAGATAATAGAGCATCTGGCTGCTGTTGGCCGGCAACCGTTGGACAAAGTTGGTGACCAAGTTGCGGTTGCCGAACGAGTCAATCGAGTAAAGACCGAAGGTGGTCACGTTCGTGCTGTAGGTTTGTGACTCGTAGTATTTATAATCAAAACCGAACAGCAACGATGACTGCACGCCCAGAAATTTCTGGAGCGGCAAGGTCAGTTTTGTGCCGACGTTGTAATTGTCGGTCGGGTTGCGCTGCTGGGATTGTGAATTAACCTCGGCCAGCGCGTTGTAGAAAATGGGCGTGATGGGACCATAGGTGATTGGCGTATCCGAGGTGGAACCGGAACCATATATAATCAAATCGGGATTTCCGGAAGCTGTCGGCAGATTGAATTTGCGGGTGGTTTCATCGTAGCCAAAATCCACCGGCAGATTATCGGTGTTCTGCCGCAAGTCATTTCCCCAACCCAGCGGCAGCCGGTAAAAGGCGCTGTAACTAGAAATCATCGGCTCGTTGTAAAACTGCGAAATGTTGTTGTCGGGCTTCATCTCCTGCGGCGAGAAGTTGTAGTCGAAGCCGACCTGGTGCTCGTGCTGCCAGAGATTGTTGTATTGCACCGCCGTGTCCAGCCGCAGCAACGGCGTGCCCGGCGTGGATTTGTCATTGATCTCCATGTGCCCGTGCAGCGGTAGCTGGTCTTTGACCTGCAATGTCAAATCGCTCGTGCCTGGTTCGAGACCGGGACCGATGACCGGATAAATCTGGCGGTCCTGATTCTGGTTGGCCCGGTCGAGTTCCGGCTGAAACCATTTCGTGTTCAAAAGAATGTTCGTTTGCAGGCTCGGCAAGGCGCGCAAAACATTGTTGGTGCTGAAGTATCGGTTGTTTTCGACCTTGATGGTGGCGAGTTTGCCCTCTACGACCTTCACTCGCACGATGCCGTTGGTCAGCTTTTGCTGCGGCAATGTGACGCTGGCGGTCACAAAACCAAGGTCATGGTAAAGCAACTGCAAAACTCCCAAGCCATCGCGCACCCGCGTAAAGTCCACATTGCCGGTGTAGTTGGATAGCACGCCGAATTTTTCCGGCGGCAAAACGCTGTGATTGCCTTCGATCAAATAACCGCGCACATCAAATGTCCGGCTCTTGACCGGCGCATTGGTGACAATGGGCGTCGGCTCGGCAAAAAGATTCTCAATGACCGCCGGCGGATTGGTATCCGCCGCATGGCATTCTTGAATTCTGACGAGTGCAAGCGTCATCATGATACAAAACCAAAATCTCATTTGCTGTGGTTGTCCTCTCTACAAACTTAAAATCTTGCGGCAGGTCCGGGTTCATGCCGAACCTGCCGCACGTTGTGTGCTTGACCTTATTTATTGCGCTAGAATGTTGTAAAACTCCGCGTTTCCAGTGCTGTTGTGATTGATCGTGTTAATTTTTCCATTGCCGACCAGATTGGTGGTGCCATCCACCGGCCAGGTGGACAACGGCCCGCCCAGCGTGTTGGTGTAAGCCAGCGAATAGATGGTTCCAACAGTCGTCGTGAATTGAACTGCGCTGACATTGCTGGAATTGCTAACGGCAGTGATGTTCGACGGACGCGGCCCGGCAACGAACGTCAAAGTGCCATTCGCTGTGATTGTGAAGGTTCCAACCAGATGATCCGGCGGCGGAGTCGAACTGCTGGTGGGCTGAATCTGCCAGAAATCCAGAAACCCGGGAATGGCCTGCTCCACGACGAACGGCGCGTTGCCGCCAAGTTTGGGGATGGTCTTGCTGCTCAAGGTTCCGCCAGACACGATGTAGTCGTAGGATGATGCCGCATACAATCCGCCCGGATCAATGGAATAGGCATTGCTGCCTGCGGTCGGAATGTTGATCGGATACAGCGGCTTCGTGCCGACGGCGCTGATGATGCTTTGCAAGCTAGAACTCCAGTCCGACGGGCTGTCGTTGTAGGCCGTGGTGTTGGGTTCAGCGCTGCTCAACCAGGCGGTCGGGGTTGCGTTTGTCCGGCTGGTGACGGCCAGCAGAACAACCTTTACACCCGTCAAGTCCGCGCCGAACTCGGCGGTGACAAGACTGCTGTCCCAGCCGGTGATGGTGGTGGTATAGCCATTCGCCTGGTTCAGAAGATTACTCACACTTCCCAAATCAAATTCGATGTTGGGATGCCCGCTCTTGCGAAACACCAGCAACAGGTCGTTGTCGTTATAGGTCCACGCTCGCGCCTGCGGCAAGGCCAGCAAGGCCAGCAGGGCGAGGGTTGATTGGATTATTCTTTTCATAAAATTTAAGTTGAATCTGTCGATTTTGAGTTGCCGCCCGAATCACTGGAAATTACCGGGCAAGGGTTTGATTTGCCCGCCGTCAAAATCGCGATAAACCTTGAGCGACGCGTTCGGTATGAAATTGTTGCCGAATATCGGATAGCTCGGAGTCTGGAACGACGCATTGGTGACGCCACTGTAATAAGCATCCAGAACCGCCTGTTGAGCCGTCGAAGGCGCGCCCGAGTTGCCGCTGGCGATGAAATAATAATTTTCATAGCCCCAAATCGGGTAACTGCCGTTGATCACATTCGAGACGGAATAGGGAACGCCTTCGTATGCGATGGCACCCAAACCTTTTTTGAGGTTTTGCACCGCCACTGTTCCGATGGAGTTCGTCAGGATCAGCACGGTGTTTGCCACCGCGCCGCCGGCGGCCAATCCGGAATCGGCGCTGCCGTCAAGCACCGGTTGCCCCAGGCTATTGGTGTAGTAGGTATTGATGTTCCCGGTGTTGTAGATGTTGAAGTCAATTTCCGTGCGGACGGCCGCCTGGCTGTTTCGTCCGACGAAATAGACTTTGTTGGTGCTCGTCCCGCCATAGTAGGTCGTCTGCAATGGCGATGAGGTTTCCAGCGACACCGCCTGCCGCTGAGTCAGGTTGGTGATGCCTGCCGTGTCGGCGGAGTTGGTATTCTTGATGAAAACCAGCGGAACAACATACGTCGGATAGGCGTCAAGATGATTGGCCACCGAATCAATGCCGACGGCTTCGGGTGAAGTGGCCGAGTCCACAAAGGTTGGCACTACGGAACCGCCAACAATGTTTGTATCGCCCGGTCCCGGCGTCTGCGTCACCAGCGCCTGCAGACCGTTGATGGCACCATTGGCCACGTTGATGTCGAGTGTAATCGCGCCATATCCCGACAGCGCATCTCCGCGGTAACCTTGAAATCGGCCCACAGGATTGGAGCCGCCGCCAATCACGTTGGTGAGCGCGCCGCCGCTGGCGGTAAAAAAGTTGGTGGCACGGTCAAAGAGAACGCTTTGACTGGCGCTGCCGCCTTCAATCGTGACGGTCACGTCGGCTTGGAGACTGGGAGTGAATGCCGCACCAGCCAAAGTCAGGCCGACGGCGAGGAGTTTTTTCAGATTTAATTTTTTCATGGATTTAATTTTCGTTTTTTGGTTTCGGTTTGGTTATGCAATCGAAGATGAAACCTGTGCCTTGACCTGCTGGAACAGCCCCGCCTGCCCAAGCAGGCGGAAGGATTTCAGCGGTGTCAATGGACGGCTGAAACCGGGCGTGGTTTTGCCCGCTATCGCGTAATGCAATGTCTCGGTCACAGAATTTCTTCTTCACTGAAGAACCTCCGGTGAACCGGTCAGCCCTTAAATTTTTCTACGGTTAAACTTGAGCCTCCCCGTTGCGGGGTGGGCAAAATGATCAAACAGATGTCAGCGAACTGATGTCGTCGGATTCGGTGCCGACGTCGGCAAATAGCCACGTTGACAGGTAGCGTTCCGACGATGACGGCACGACGGCCACGATGGTTTTGCCCTTGTTTTCAGAACGTTTCGCCACCTGCAACGCAGCCCACACGATCGCGCCGCTGGAAACACCGATGGGAATTCCGTCAAGCTGGTTCACCTCTTTTGACACCGGGCCGGAATCTTCCTCGCTGACCTGGATTGTCTCATCGAGAATCTTCACGTTGAGATTTGCGGGAATAAAACCCGCGCCAATGCCCTGCAATTTATGCGGTCCTGGCGCACCACCCGAAATCACCGGCGACTTCGTCGGCTCGACGGCAATTGCCTTGAAACCGGGCTTCAATTTTTTAATGACTTCCGCCACGCCCGTAATCGTCCCGCCGGTGCCGACACCCGCGACCACAAAATCCACTTTGCCGTCTGTGTCACGCCAGATTTCCTCAGCCGTCGTGCGCCGGTGAATCGCCGGGTTCGACGGATTGGAAAATTGTTGCAACACCACGCTGTTCGGAATCTGCTTGTTCAATTCTTCCGCCTTGGCAATCGCGCCCTTCATCCCTTTCGGGCCTTCGGTCAGGACGAGTTTAGCGCCGAGAATTTTCAATAGTTTCCGGCGTTCAATGCTCATTGTCTCCGGCATCGTCAAAATCAGTTTTAAACCTTTTGCCGACGCGACAAACGCCAGTGCAATGCCCGTGTTGCCGCTGGTCGGCTCGATGAGGACGGTGTCCTGGGTGATCGCGCCGGACTTCAGCGCGTCCTCAATCATCGCCACGCCGATGCGATCCTTGACGCTCGACAACGGGTTGAAGAATTCCAGTTTGAGCAGCACATCGGCGAGCGCGCCGTGTTTTTTGGCCGTGCGGTTCAGCCGCACGAGCGGTGTGTTGCCGATGGTTTCCGTGATGTCATTGTATATGCGTGCCATAACTTTATTTAATTGGTTGATAGATTTGGTCGAAAATGCCGCCGTCGGAAAAATGCACCTGCTGCGCCTTTTGCCAGCCGCCTGCAACATCGTTCACCGTGAACAAGTCCACCGGTTTGTAACGGTCGGCGTATCTGGCGAGAACGGTTTGATTTCTCGGACGAAAATAATGCTGCGCCGCCAATTCCTGCCCGGTATCGCTGTAAAGATATTCAAGATAGGCGCGGGAAACGGCTTCGGTGTGATGCCGTTGCACGTTGCGATCCACCCAGGCGACGGAGTTTTCCGCGAGAATGCTCACGGATGGGAGAACGACCAACAGTCCATCATCGGGAAATTGTTTCTGCACCAGCGCGGCCTCGTTTTCAAATGTGAGCAACACATCGCCTATGCCACGTTCGGCAAACGTCGTGGTCGCGCCGCGTCCGCCGGTGTCGAGCACAGGAACATTGGCGAAAAGTTTCCCCACAAATTCGCGTGCCTGTTTCTCGTCACCGGCGGATTTCTTCAGCGCATATCCCCACGCCGCCAAATAACTATACCGCCCGTTGCCGGAAGTCTTCGGATTCGGAATGATGACCGAGACATCAGGACGAACCAGGTCATCCCAGTTTCGAATGTTTTTCGGGTTTCCTTTGCGGACGACAAAGACAATCGTCGAAGTGTAAGGCACGCTTTTGTTCGGCAGCCGCGGCTCCCAATTTGCCGGAACCAATCCTCCGGTCGTGTGCAGAACATCAATGTCCAGCGGCTGGTTCATTGTCACCACATCGGCTTCAAGACCGTTGACGACGGATTGCGCCTGCTTGCTGGATCCGCCGTGGGATTGGCTGACCGCCACCGAGTCGCCGGTCTTGGCTTTCCAGTAAACCGCAAACGCCTTATTGTAGTCCTGATAAAATTCGCGGGTGACATCGTAGGAGACGTTGAGAATTTTCACTTCAGCCGCCGAGACCGCCACCGCCGACCACAGCACACCTGCCACGAGTGACGCGCAAACGATTTTTTGAATCCGGTTTCGCATGAATTGTGTGATTTTTAATTTTCATGGGAACTTCCGGTGGACCGGTCAGTCGCTCTTAAATTTTCTGTTTATTTTAGTTATCTCGCACGCCCCAGACGATTATCATCAGGTGATTTGTCCAGCCGCAAACGTTCCGTTTTCTCAATCTGTATAACGCGTCCGTCATGCACGACGATTTCCACCACGCCGTAGCGCAGCGAGCCAACCTGTTGGATCACCAACTCCAGCCATTTCAAATCTTCATTCCCGCCCACCGGCAATCTTTTATGCGCGTCATTCATATAAAGACGATTAAAAGAGTCGTTTTTTTAAATCAAAAAAAATCCAGCCTTCCCAATCAATTCATTAATTCATGATCATCGAATTGAGGACGTCACTGGCTGAATTTGAATTTTATATGCGACTCATATAGTCGTTATTATCGGCATCTTGTGATTATTGTCAACAACAATTTTCAATAATATTGCATTTGCGATAAAACCATATGCAAGTAATTCCCTTCGGGCGCGATATTTTAAAGGCAAAACTGCCGGAGCCGGGCGGTGGGTGCAACGCGGATCGTAGCTGGATGAAGCGAGCAATACATGACGCGATAACCGGCGACAAACAATCAGATTTTGGATTCGCGCACATAGCCCATGCCATGTTTTTCATAGGGCACGCGTTACCCCCTAACCGAATAAAGGTATTTGGGCCCGCAGAAAATCCGGCGAACGTCCGCTGAAAAATCCCAACAATGTCCCGGCGAATGTCCCGGCATCTACTGCGGACAGGCAACAGTCAAGATCCAACCTTGAACAGGCCCTTGCTACAATCATTCCATAACTGCGAATAGCCCAAGACGATGCTTGCTTGATGCCAACCGGGATGCGAAGTCGGTTAATTCTGCGAGCAGTCTCTTGGGCAAAAACCGATGTGTCAGGAAAATGACATGGTAGTGAACCCAGCCGCTTTCGTGGAATTCAACTTTGACGCAATAATGGGCGTTTATCGTATAGATTTTGCCCTTATGTTCGACGCCATTCTGGAGCTGGAAGAAAAATTTCCACATTCATTGCCGGCTGTATTCAAAGGCGGCTTCCTCACTGGCGAACTGGTTTGGATCGAGTGTGAACGTCAGGAACAGCTTACTGGAGACATCCGGCAGGTGATCCCAAATGCGCGCCAGCACTTCGGGAAGTTTTTTCCAGACGTGACAACGTGTGCCAGGTCGGGACAGGCAGGGACTTTAGTTTGTGTGTCTAGTTGTGTGCCTGCCGCACAAAACCCTTGTGAAATATGGCGGAGAGAGGGGGATTCGAACCCCCGATACGGCTTTTGGCCGTATAACGGTTTAGCAAACCATCGCCTTCAGCCACTCGGCCATCTCTCCACCGTTGTTAGCAACCATTTACACAACTGCTGGTCGTATTGCTTTGATAAGCTGAGCAGCTTGCACAGTTTTCAAACTTAATCCGCTCCATTCCATCAGGGATATTTTTTGCACGATTGCGCGCGACAGGCAAGCTCATTCGTCAAAGTCTCAAGTGCGAATCTGCCCCCAGTAGCTCAAGCATCAATCGGAGCCAAAATAAATCAGGCATAAAAGAGAAATCAACCCGCCGGAACGATCTTTTGGAAGGCAGGCAGGCTGCGGAGGGAATTGAAGCGCGGGTCGCTGCGGGCTTCGATGATCAGATTATGCGCACTGGAGTTGGTCAGCAGCCGCTTGGAACTCAAATCAACGGCCATGCCGAGGTCTTTCAGGGCGTCGTCAGTTTTGCCGGTGATGGCTTCGAGCGCGGCGAGGTCGTAGTGTGCCTCGGGCTGGGCTGGATTCAGGGCAACCAGTTTTTTCAGGATAATTTCGAGCTTGCCCACGTTGCCCAGCGCGGCCGAGATTTGCGCCATGGCCAGAATATCCTCGCTTCGGACGGTTGGGCTGACCAGTTCCTGATCAAACAAACCGGCGGCCTGGCTGAATAGCTCAAAGGTGCGGTTGGTATCCTGCATTTGAGTATAAAGGCTGCCCAAAGCGAGGATGTTTTGGAAGTTGGTCGGATGCGTGGCCGCCTCGGTTTGGAGCTTCTGCAATTGTTCCTGAAACTGGCCGCGTGAGGCCGACTGCGATTTGAATTCCTCCAACTGGTGGATCAGGTTTTTTACCTGGTCGTTGAAGGGATCCAGTTTCAGGCAGGTTTGGGCCACGATCAGTGCGTCGTCCAGCCGGTTGAACTGGAGCAGAAAATTGACGTAACGAAACACCGCTTCGGGGCTGTAGGGGCAGAAGGCGAACGCTTGTTTGAATGCGAAATCAGTTTCCCGAACCAACGCCTGCAAATCCGTGTTATTTTTCGGGGCAAATTCGGGCGGACAATCCCGGCCCAGCCGCCAGGCATACATGCCGGCGATGGAGCTGCGGAGCTTGGAAAATGCCTTTTGAGCGTCATCGTCACGGATGAATTTATGGTCGCCCTTGTAGCCGGCATAATTGTTGCCGAGATAAACTTTTTGGGCGAATTCAGCAATATTCGTCACGCTGGTGTCATAGGTGATCCAGTTGCCGATCAGCCGGTCCGAATACTGGCTCCAGAATTCATGGTCCTTCTTTAAAATTTCGCTGGTGTATGTGGTCACCGGGTTGCGGTTGATTTTCATGATGATGCCCGCCGGGGTTTCGTAGGGATACATCCAGTCCAGCGGGAAACTTTCCTCGACGTAAAACTCATTGGTCGGGTTGTGGTCAAAAATGACCTTGCAGAGCAGGCCGTTGATCATCATCACCGCCACCTGGCCGGACACCTGCACGCGGCCGTTGTCATTGTGGACATCTTCGCCGGGCTTGAGCTGGCCGATTTGTTCGCGGCGGGCGACATCCTCCGTGTATTGCTGGAAGCAGGCCTGTGAATCTTCCGGCGACGGAATGTAAATTTCGTTGGGCGGATAAACGCCCTGGGCGCGGCGGTTCGCCTCAACCTTTGCCCCGAGCTTGGTGAACGGCACGTCGAGGACATGGTAGGACGCGTCGGAGATGGCGCGCACAAAGGAGCTGTTTTCGCCCAACGGGATGCCCAGGACGTATTTCAAAAATTCCCGGAAGAAGGGCGGGTCAACCTGCTGGCTGCGGTTGTATTGGGCACGGAGATAATCCAGATACGTCCCGTCAGCCAGCGCGTTTTGCGTGATGAGATAGCAGTCGCGCCGGTCAAAATGCTGATCCTGCTCGGGCTGGCAATGGGGCGGGATGAAGCTCTCGCAGAAAATCATGTAGGTCGGGCAGAAGCGGCCCGGATCGGTGCCGCCGAAAACGATGGAGTCGCGCGCCATTTCGGGATAGACGAGGTCGCCATTCGGCTTTTTCATCGCCTCGGCGCGGAGCTTGGCGTCGTAGCTGTATTTGCCGTCCGGCCCGACAAACGGCGGTGTGAACATGTCATGCCCGAACCAGTAGCCGAACCAGTGGTTGCGCTGCTCGCTCTTATACCAGTGTGACATACCCGACCAGACCGGAAGCGCCGGGAGCAGGCAAAGAAAAATCAAAACCGGCCCACGCTGACGATAGGCCAGCAGGGCGCAAATCAAAATAATCGGCACCGCCAGCAAAATCAGGTTGGCGAAGACCGGCAGTCCATATTGATCCTTGTCGAAAGCCTTGACGATGTAGTGCGGCAGGTCGAACAGGCTGATTTCTCCAGCGGGGCCAAAATAAACCTTGCCCGTGGCCACCACGAGACAATACAAGGCCAGCACCACGGCAATGCCACCGCCCAGCAAGCCCCAGCGCCGGAAGTTCTGGTAATGCGTGGCCATGTAGGCCGCCATCAGCGCCAGCCCGTAGCCGATCATGATGGCGACGATTGCGTGCGAGGCGGTGAAAAATACCTTGGCTTCCTCCGACGACTGGCGGTCGAGCGAGGTGTTCATGATGATGGTCAGCAATATGCCGATGCAGAGGTAGATGGCCGTCAGCCCGATGATCCAAGAGCGCTCGCGGTTCTGCATCTTGAAAATAAAAATGAACGGCAGCAGGGCGATGAAGAGGGCGACCCAACTGAATGATTCCGCCAGGCCATGGTTGCCAAAAAGCAGGCCCAGTTGCATGATGAAGCGCATCGGGTCGTGGAAGACTTCCGTTGGGCTGGATTTTTCATACTGGCCGCGGGAGAGAGCATGGAAAAACCCTTCCACCGTGCGCGGATAACCCCATTGCATCGGCGGGTCGGTCATGCCCGACAGCGGTTCATAGAAATAAAAGGACGCGCCGATCGTCCAGAGCAGCCCCATCAATAAAACCGACTTCCATTCCGTTCCAATGCTTTTGGTCTTCAAGCTCAGCCAGACGCCGGCGGCAATGGACCCGATCCCCACCATGTAAAAAATGTTTTTGAACATGTCGCTCAGATCATTCAGCGCGGGCAGTTTTCCCGTGCCCATGCCGAGCAGGCAAATCGCAAAAATGATGCTGTTCCCCAAAAATAAATCGCGACCGAGCCGGGGCAGGGCAATGGCGATGCAGACTTCGATGCCCATGGCGGCCACGAGCATTGTCTGGTGAATCGTCGCGCACAGGCCGAAGAAGAACATCCCGATGTAGAGGTAACGCCGCTGGTGTGGCGCATAAATCCATCGCAGCAGACAGAGCGCCACCACCATGATCCACGGCACGTCGAACAGCGAGATGCGGTTGATGACCACCGATTCCTTCCACATGAAACCGTCGAAGCCCAGCATCAGGCCCGCGACCACGCCCGTGACCATGCAAATGGCATTTTCCCAGTGACGTTCGGTTTTCTTCAATTCCTCGATGCCCTCGATGAGCATGCTGCTGCCGCGCGAAACCATGAAGCCGACCAGACCGCACGCCATCGCGGCGGCGAACGATTCGCCCACTTCCACGCGCCAGGCCACGTTGCCGATCGGCAAAATCACCGTCCACAACCACGAATAAATCGCCCAAAACGGATAGCCCGGCGGGTGCGGAATGCCGGCGTAAAACGACGCCGTGCACAATTCGCCGCAATCCTCCAGCGTCAGTTCCGGCGCGAGCGTCAGCAAGTAAGCCGTCCAAACGGCCGCGAAGGTGATGACCAGCACCAGCCAGTCAATTTTTCGGAACAGCGGCGGGACTTTGATCGGGGCCGGTTTGACCACCGGGGTTTTGGCCGGGGGTGTTTTCGGGTTCGGTGCCTTATCTTTTTCTTTGCTCATTGGTAAATCCGGGTCAAATGGCCTTTGTCAGGTCAAAATGGAGCTATACTAGAAGAGGAAATGGCGTGATTTGTCCAATCAAAAGTGACGGTGGCCAGGTTGTTTTGCGCCCCCCGGAAGTTGTCCGAGGCATACGCGGCGTAATTCTGATTGCTCAAAATCATCGCGATCAGCGGTTCATGTCGCAACGAACGGCCGGTGTTTCCAGGATTGAACATGCACAGGGTGAGCAAAAGGCACGCGGCCGCCGGGGTCAGCGAGCCGAGCAGCCAGGCGGCTTTCGGCAGGAGCCGGGCCGGTGTGCCAAACAGCCGGCGGTCAAGTTTCGCCGACGGGCGTCGCGGCTGCCAGGAACGCAAGCGGTTCTCGAATGATTCCGTCTCTTTCATAATCCAGTCCTTCCAGTCGGGCTTTTATCTTTTGCAGCCCATAACGGTAACGCCCCGCCGCCGTGTTCGGCGAAATGTCCAGCAGGCCGCCGATTTCCTCGAACGTATATTGATTCCAGATTTTCAGCACCACCACTTCGCGTTGTTCCACCGGCAGCTCGGCGAGGCAGCGCATGGCGGCGCGCTCCGCCGGATTTTCCGCCGGCGATTTCTCAAACCAGCGCTGCGACTCCAGTTCGCGCGTCAGCCGCCGCCACAACGAGCGTTTGTAATTCAGCGCGCGGTTCCGAAAACTGCGCAGGCAGTAATGTTCCGGCTCGCGCGGCGGCACCGGTTTTTGCATCAGCGCGAGGAAGGTTTCCTGCAGGACATCCTCCGCTTCGCCGTGGCTCAAGCCCAGCGCCCGGCCATAGAGAATCAAACCCGCCGCCTTCGCCGAGTAGAACTGTTCAAACCAATCGGAATGTTCGTCGCCGTTCACGGTTTTACTGTATAGACACCGCTATCGCTCAATTTGTATAAAAATTCCTGCATCCACCAATCTTGATAAGTGCTAAATAGACGGCGAAACGGCTGATTTGTTCAACGCGCACGATGGAAAATGACCGGTAACGGGTTTCGCCAACGTGGCTTCCAGCGTTCGTTTTTTCATTTCCAACCTGAATCCGATGAGGCAGGATGCGGCGGATTTCAGAAGCCAATTATGTATAACGGGAAGAAAATTATCGTGGTCATGCCGGCTTACAACGCCGCCCAAACCGTCACCCGGACCGTGGCCGAGGTCCACCAGCAGGGTATCGTGGACGAGATTATCCTCGTGGACGACCGAAGCCGCGACAACACCGTGCAGGTCGCATCGCAACTGCCCGGCGTGCGCGTGCACGTGCATGAGAAAAACACCGGCTACGGCGGCAACCAGAAGACCTGCTACCGGCTCGCGCTCGAAGCCGGCGCGGACATCGTCATCATGGTGCATCCGGATTATCAATACACGCCGATGCTGATTCCGGCGATGGCCTCGATGATCGCCAACGACCTGCATCCCTGCGTGCTGGCCAGCCGCATCCTCGGCGGCTATTCGCTGCAAGGCGGGATGCCCGGCTGGAAATATGTGGCCAACCGTTTCCTGACGGCGGCGGAAAATTTTCTGCTCGGCGCGAAACTGTCGGAATACCACACCGGCTACCGCGCGTTTTCCAGGGAGCTGTTGAAGAAGATTGACCTGTCAAAAAACTCCGACGATTTTGTGTTCGACAACCAGATGCTCGCGCAAATTTTCTGGCACGGGTTCACTATCGGCGAGGTGAGCTGCCCGACGAAATACTTTAAGGAGGCGTCCTCCATCAATTTCCGGCGCAGCGTCAAATACGGCTTTGGCTGCCTGAATGTTGGCACAAAATTCCGGCTGGCCAAAATGGGGCTGCTCAAGTCGGAACTGTTTCCCTGACTTTTAGGTGAACACGATTTTCGTCGTCGTTTCCTTTTCATCCCAGCCGCGCGTCGGCTCGGCGGTGATGGACGAGATGTCTTTGATGGAAAGCTGCCGCCCGCGCGTTTTGGGCGACTTCACCTCGACCGATTCAGGCTCGCACGTCTGCTGCGAGATTTTCTGGTGCGGCGCGGGCTTGTAGCGGACGTAAAGAATTTTCGGCGTCTCCGGCGCGAAAAATAAAATACGCGATTTTTCCGGGATGCACAGATACGCCTTGTTCATGATCGTGCCGCCGAATTTGAACCGTTTCAAATAGCTCGCGTTGCGGTCGGTGTAGGCGCAGGTGAAAATCTTTTCGCGATCCGGCAGGCCGCAATAAAACAATTCTGGTCCGACGAATAATTTCTCCGGCAACTCCGTGACTTTGTAAGTGCCATCCTTGAACACGAGCAACACCTTGTCAAACTTGGTGCACTCCAGTTTGAATTCCTCGCCGCTCACTTTGTAGCCGACGTAGCCGCTCTCGCGGTCGTAGGCCACCTTGAACGCCTTGAACGCGACTTCCTTCACGTCCACCTCCTCGTGGCGGCTGCTCTTGGTGGTCAGGCGCGGATATTGCGGGCCATATTTTTCCAGCAACGCCTCGAGGTGGCCGATGACGTATTTCGTCAATCCCTTCAAGTTTTTGCGCGTCTCATCGAGTTCCGCTTTCGTCTTCTCCATCTCCTCGCGGTGCTTGTTGATGTCGAAGAGAGAAATCCGGCGGATGCGAACCTGCAGCAATTTCTCCACGTCGGTATCCACGATGTCGCGGATGAGCTGTTTCTTGAACGGCTTGAAGCCCTCGTAAACACTGGCGAAAACCGCTTCGTTCGTCTTGCATTTCTCGATGAGCTTGTAGATGCGCTCCTCAATGAAGATGCGTTCGAGTGTGCGATAATGCAGCTCATCGAGCAGGTTCTTCTCCCGCAATTCCAGCTCGCGCTTGAGGATGGCGACAAGCTGTTCCGTGTTCTCGCGCAAAATCTCCGACACCGTCAATTCTACCGGCCGGTTGTTCTTGATGACCACGATGCGACTGGCGATGGAAACTTCGCAGTCTGTGAACGCGTAGAGCGCATCAATCAATTTCTCCGCATCCACGCCCGCGTGGCACCGGATTTCGATCTCGACCGTCTCAGACGTGAAATCGTTGATGGATTTCACCTTTAATTTGCCCTTTTGCACCGCGTCTTCGATGGACGCGATGAGCGATTCCGTGGTGGTCGTCGGCGGAATTTCCGTGATGACGACGGTGGATTCGTCGCGCGTCTTGATGCGGGCACGGACTTTGACCGAGCCTTTGCCATCCTGATAATCGCGCGCGTCCATCAAGCCGCCGGTAGTGAAATCCGGCAGACACTTGAACGGCTGCTTCTTGAGAATCGCGATCTGCGCTTCGAGCAGTTCAGGAAAATTGTGCGACAGAATCCGTGCGGCCAGTCCGACCGCGATGCCTTCCGCGCCCAGCATCAGCGTGAGTGGCAATTTGCACGGCAGCGACACTGGCTCTTTATTTCGCCCATCATAGCTCGGAATGAAATCCGTGATGGAGTCGTTGAAAACTTCCGTGCGCGCGAGTTCCGTCAGGCGGCATTCGATGTAGCGCGAAGCCGCCGCTGGATCGCCCGTAAAAATATTGCCGAAATTTCCCTGACCTTCGATAAGATAGCGTTTGTTCGCCAGCACCACGAGCGCGTCGCCAATGGACGCATCGCCGTGCGGATGATATTGCATCGTGTGGCCGACGACGTTGGCGACCTTGATGAACCGCCCATCGTCCTTCTCGTGCAACGCCCACAGGATGCGCCGTTGCACCGGCTTGAGGCCGTCCGCGAGATTCGGAATCGCGCGGTCACGGATGACATAGCTGGCGTAATCCAAAAATCCTCGATCCACGCGCGTGTGCAGGCCAGCTTCAAGTTTCTTCGGATCAAATGGCTTGTGGATGATTGGCGTTTCAACCGTTTCGGCGACGACGTGGTCCGCGCCGTTGCCATTCGCGTCGGCGGATTTCCTTTTGGCTTCCGCAGGCACGACCGGCTGCACACCTTCGATCGGTAGTTCAGGCTGACCGGATTCTTTTTTGCGTTTGGCTGACATGATTAAAGCGGCGCGCATTAAGCCAGAAGCAGAAGAGCCGGGCAAGATTTCAAACCGCGAACCACGCCAAACACGCGAACAGATTAGTCGCTTCGCTCCAACTCTGGGCTAATTTCCGTGGCGCCTTCAGCGCATATTAATTCGCGAAAATTAGTGAAATTCGTGTCAAAAAGTTTTCGCGTAGTTCGTGTATTTCGCGGTTAAACAAAAAGCGGCCTCCGTTCCCAGAGACCGCTTTGATTGAATTTGATTTAACATTACGCCTTCGCGACCAACTGCCGCAGCACATACGGCAAAATGCCGCCGTGCTGGTAATAGTCAATCTCGATGGGCGTATCAATGCGGCACTTCACCGGCACGTTTTCCACGCTGCCGTCCTTGCGCGTGATCTTGAGCGTCAAATCCTGCTGCGGCTTGATGTTCGCGTCGAGGCCGACGATGTCGTAGGTCTCCGTGCCGTCGAGCTTCAGGCTATACGAGGTCGTGCCTTCCTTGAACTGCAGCGGCAATACGCCCATGCCGACGAGGTTGCTGCGGTGGATGCGCTCGAAGCTTTGCGCGACGACGGCCTTCACGCCAAGCAGATTCGTGCCCTTGGCGGCCCAGTCGCGGCTGGAGCCGGTGCCGTATTCCTGGCCGGCAATCACGATGAGCGGCGTGCCGAGCTTTTGATACGCGATGGAGGCGTCGTAGATGGAGGTCTTCTGGCCGTCCGGTCCGAAGGTGTTGCCGCCTTCCTGGCCGGCGAGCATGAGGTTTTTGATGCGGACGTTGGCGAACGTGCCGCGCGTCATGATGCGGTCGTTGCCGCGCCGCGAGCCGTAGCTGTTGAAGTCGGCGAACTCGACGCCGTTCTCCTCCAGAAATTTTCCGGCGGGCGACGATTTCTTGATCGCGCCGGCGGGCGAGATGTGGTCGGTCGTGACCGAGTCGCCGAAAATGCCGAGCGCCCGCGCGCCGGTGATGGGCTTGATGCCACCGGGCGTCATCGCGAAATTTTCAAAAAACGGCGGCTCCTGGATGTAGGTGGACTTGCGGTCCCACTCATACACGTTGCCGACGGATGACGGGATTTCGTTCCACTTGGGATTCTGCGCGGCGAAATTTTTGTAGAGCTTGCGGAAAACCTCCGGCTTGAGCGCTGACTGCATCGCGTCGCGGATTTCCTGCAACGTGGGCCAGAGGTCGGCAAGAAAGACCGGCTGGTCGTCCTGATCCTTGCCCAGCGGCTCGCAGCTCAAGTCAATGTCCACGCGGCCGGCGAGCGCAAACGCGACGACGAGCGGCGGTGACATCAGGAAGTTGGACTTCACGTTCTGGTGAACGCGCGCCTCGAAATTGCGGTTGCCGGAAAGCACGCTGGCGGTGACAAAATCATTTTTCACGACAGCGTCCTCAATGGCCGGATCGAGCGGGCCGGAATTGCCGATGCACGTCGTGCAACCGTAGCCGACGGTGTTAAAACGAAGCTTGTTGAGATACGGCTGGAGGCCGGTCTTCTTGAGATAATCGGTCACTACGCGCGAGCCGGGCGCGAGCGACGCCTTCACCGCCGGATTCACTTTGAGACCTTTTTCGACGGCCTTCTTCGCAAGCAGACCGGCGGCGAGCATGACGCTCGGATTGCTGGTGTTCGTGCAGCTCGTGATGGCGGCGATGAGCACTGAAGCGGTGCCGATGTTCGCCTTTTTCTTGGAAGCCATCTCGACTTTGACCGACTTGCCAAACACTTGGCGCGTCTTGCCAAAACCATTTTCAGTGACGGGCCGCTGAATGGCGTTGAAAAATTCGCGGCGTAAGTTGCCCAGTTCGATGCGGTCCTGCGGACGTTTCGGGCCGGCGACGCTCGGCTTCACGCTCGCGAGATCCAGTTCGACGACCTGCGAGTAGTCAATCTGGCCGGTGGTCGGAATACCCCACAGTCCTTGCGCCCGGTAGTAATTTTCGTAGAGCCGGCAATGTTCCTCGCTGCGGCCGGTGGCGCGCAGGTAGTTCACGCATTCCTCGTCAACCGGGAAGAAGCCCATCGTCGCACCGTATTCGGGTGCCATGTTCGCGATGGTCGCGCGGTCCACCAGCGGCAACGCCGCCGCGCCGGAACCAAAAAACTCGACGAACTTGCCGACGACTTTCGCCTTGCGCAGCATCTGCGTGACGGTGAGCGCCACGTCCGTGGCGGTGACGCCTTCGCGGATCGCGCCGGTGAGATGCACGCCCACAACATCAGGCGTGAGAAAATAAACCGGCTGGCCCAACATGCCGGCTTCGGCTTCAATTCCGCCGACGCCCCAGCCGACAATACCGAGACCGTTGATCATCGTCGTGTGCGAATCCGTGCCGACGAGCGTGTCGGGATAATAAACTCCATCCGCGCTCAACACGCCCTTGGCAAGATATTCCAAGTTCACCTGATGCACGATGCCGATGCCCGGCGGCACCACCTTGAATGTGTCAAACGCCTGCATGCCCCATTTCAAAAACTGGTAACGCTCGCGGTTGCGGGAAAATTCCAGATCCAGATTCTTAGCCATCGAATCCGCGCTTCCCGCGAAATCCACCTGCACGGAGTGATCCACCACCAGATCCACCGGCACGAGCGGCTCGATTATCTTCGGGTTTTTACCGAGCTTGGCCACGGCGGTGCGCATTGCCGCCAAATCCACCAGCAGCGGCACGCCGGTGAAATCCTGCAGCACGATGCGCGCGACCACGAACGGGATTTCCGCCGTGCGCGACTCGGTCGGCTTCCAGTTGGCGAGTTCCTTCACGTTCGCTTCCTGCACCTTCAGGCCGTCGCAGTTGCGCAGGACGGATTCCAGCACGATGCGGATGGAGACCGGCAGTTTGGAGATCGGCCCGACGCCGGCGGCTTCGAGTGCGGGCAGTGAATAAAAGTGACCTTGTTTCCCGTTGCCGAGATCAAATTGCTGCAGCGTGTTGAATAAATTATGTGGTGCGCTCATTTAGTTCCTTAAATCAATCCTTAAACACCGCTAAAAATGAAGATGACACGCGCAGGTGTCAAGCGAAGTGCGCGTTGGAGTTTTTTAGCCGCAAAGCGGCGGAAGATAATAGCCCACGGTGTCAACCGTGGGTTAATCATGCAAATAACGCAAAGCCCCAGCGGGGCGACAGAAAAATTGCAGACTCAAAGTTCTTTCGCCCCTGCGGGGCTTTATATCATCCAACATTTTCCCACGGCTAAAGCCGTGGGCTATTTTCTAGCGCACCTCCGGTGCTTGGAAGAGACAGTGAAAATTTATTCCGCCACCGGCTCGTGCGGCAGCAGCTCCTCGATGCGTTTTTCCAGCCGGTTCAAGTCCAGCGGCTTGGTGAAGAAATCCTCCGCGTGCATGGCCACGGTGCGCTTGGTGACCTCGCTCGACAGCGCGCTCATGAAAATGATCGGGATTTTCTTGGTGGCCGGCTGGCGGCGCAGGATTTCGCAGACCGAAAAACCGTCGAGGTCGGGCAGCAGGATGTCCAGCAGGATGAGGCCGGGCTTCATCTGCCGCGCCTGGCTCAGGGCGTGGACGCCGTCGTTGGCCACGATCAGGTCATAGCCGTGCCCCGCGAGCTTGTATTGCAACAGCTCGATGAAATCATTTTCGTCATCCACGATCAAGATACGCGGCACCATCCTGACAACCTAGCTTACCTCGCGCCAAACGCAAAGACAGCCGGGTTAAAACCCTGTGACGAATGGGAAACGGAAAAATGCGAAAGATTTTACTACAAGGGAAACACAAATTAACCCTGTTTCCTTTTCCGTAAGTTCCAGCTAAAATGCACTTGGTATGAGTGAAAAGCAATCTGACAAAGTTCAAGAGCAGTCTATCAGTTGGGAGGAATTTCTGACTGTAAAACCACCATGCAGAGCTTACGACATCAAGGTAGGTGAAATCACAACCAGCGGAAATTCTCGCTTCGTTTATGCCGGCACACTGAAACTTTTCTGTGATTCGGAGCATTGCTCAAAGATCTGTTTTTTTGATTCAGCAGATGCCGCAGTTTATCTGAAAGCAGATGAATTCAAAAAGTGTTTCATTGAATACTTTTGTCGTCATTGCAAGAAAAAGTCACGCATTTATGCGGTGGCCGTTGCTTGGGAAGTGGATGAAAAAGATGGCAAACTTTTGCATAAATTAACCGCAGTGAAACTCGGTGAGTGGCCGCCATTTGGCCCACACACGCCTACGAAAGTCAGTGCACTTATTGGAGGCGATAGAGATTTGTATTTCAACGGGCGCAGATCAGAGGCACTTGGAATGGGAATTGGGGCTTTAACTTACTATCGGCGTGTAGTTGAAAATCAAAAGAATCGGATTATTGACGAAATCATTAAAGTCTGCACAACGTTAAATGCTGGAGAAGCAATTCTGGCTGACTTGGAAGTTGCAAAACGAGAAATTCGATTTACCGCAGCAATTGACAAGATTAAAACGGCGATTCCTCAAGTCCTGCTCATCAATGGCCAGAATCCGCTAACTTTATTGCATAGTGCATTAAGCGAAGGCGTTCATGACAAAACAGACGACGAGTGTCTTGAAATTGCAATGAGCATAAGAATTGTGCTCAGCGAACTTGCGGAACGAATGGCCATTGCTGTTAAAGATGAATCTGAGTTGAGCAATGCGGTGAAGAACTTGCTAAAGTTCAAACAGCCTTCCGGTTCGCCAGCAACAAAGTAAATCAATTCTACAAATTGATAACCGCGAATTGTTTCTCAATTCGCGCAGCAATTTTCCCTCGCTAACTTCGCGGCCAACGCGCGACAGTTTTTTACTTCAGCTTCGCCAGCGTCGCCTTGATGGCTTCGAAGTTCGGCAAATCCTTCGGCGTCGGCGTCTGTTCGCTGTATTGCACCACGCCGGCCTTATCAATCACGAATGCCGCGCGCGCCGAGGTGTCGCCCACGCCGGCGAGCATCGGGAACACCACGTCGTAGGCCTTGGTAACGGCCTTGTTCAGGTCGCTGGCGAGCGTGACCTTGATGTTGTTCGCCTTGGCCCACGCCTCCTGCGCAAACGGGCTGTCCACGCTGATGGCGATTACGTCCGCGCCGGTGAAGGAGTTCAGGCCGTTGGACACGTCGCACATCTCCGTGGTGCAGACGCCGGTAAACGCCAGCGGGAAAAACAGCAGCACGGTGTTGGTCTTGCCGAGGTTGTTGCTCAATTTGACATCCACCACGCCGTCTGCGGTCTTGGATTTGAGGGTGAAATCAGGGGCTTGGGAGCCGATGGGAATGGGCATAGGATTTTTTTCGATTGATGATTTACGGTTTATGATTTGTTTGCAAAAAACTTATTGCGCTCTTCGTGCAAAATTTGTCATGCCTGCGCCCGCAAATCAAATCGTAAATCGCCAATCGTAAAACCCAGCCCGCCTGCATCCGCTGCCAACCGTGCGGGAGATACGGCAGCCGTTGTTTCCTGCGCGAGACCGCGTTCCTGTCAAACGAGGATTTTCAGAAAAACCGGCGGGTGGGCGAATCAAATCTCAAATGATAGCACCATCGGCGATGGTTCCGGGCCGTAATGAAAGCCCGTTTCATCCTCATAGCCGAAGGGGATTTCGAAAACCCGGCGGAGACGCAGAATCATTCCCTTCAAGACGGTTGCGGGCCGATGAGTGGCGCAGATTTGCCGGCGCGGGCCGTGGTGCGGCCGAACCATCACCGATGTCGGCAAGGTTGTAATCATGCTTGAACATCGGAAGATCAGGGGAAACCCATTAACCTTTTTTGCTGCTTATCCATCTGTCCACGCCCGGCGATCCGGCGCGGCCGGAGAATTCAGTGGTGATGTCAGCCAGACCGGCCTTCAGCCGGCTTTCATCCGCTGCAAACAATGTGTGAGATAGGGCAGCAGTTGTTTTTTGCGCGAAACCACGTCGCGCAATTCAAACACGCCCGGTTGCGGTTCGGGATAGTCAATCCGGTCAATGAACTTCTTTTGTCCGGCGACAAGCATCAGCGACTCCTGCCCGACCACGTCCGTCACCATGAGCGCGGAGAAGACGTAGTTCCGGCCGCGCCGGTAATCCTCCAGCGCCGCCAGCAGCTCGTCCTTGCGCTTCCAGAACTGGTCGAACCCGACCTCCTCGATCTGCGCGACGCTGAAAGTGTGGCCGTTTTCCTTGTATTCCTTGGCGTCGGTCGTGATGGCCTGCGGCGCGGGCTTGAGCGTGAGCAGCGAGCCGGACGCGAACAGTTTGTCGGTGAATTCGCGCGCATTGACGCCGGCGATTTTTTCCAGGCGCGGCAGGATTTCCCGGTCGCGCGGCGTGGTGGTGGGTGAAGTCAGATTCAGCGTGTCGGAAACCAGTCCCGCCAGCAGCAGCCCGGCGATCGGCTTCGGCAGTTCGACGTTCTGCCGGAAAAAACAGTCCGCCACAATCGTGCTGGTCGAGCCGACGGGTTCGTTGCGGAACAAGATCGGCTGCTGCGTCGTCATTGCGCCGAGCCGGTGATGGTCAATGATCTCGACAATCTCCACCTCGTCCGCGCCGGACACGGCCTGCGACAGCTCGTTGTGGTCCACCAGAATCAGTTTGCGATCAACCGGCTTTAAAAAGTCGGCCTTGGACAAAATGCCGACCGTGCGGCCCTCGGCATCCGTGACCGGAAACACGGCGAAGCCCGACGCCGCCGCCTCGGCCCGGACCGCGCTCAACGGCGCGTCCTCGCGGAAGGAGAGAAATTCCTCGTTCAGCATGTGGCGGATGGCGACCGCCGAGCGGCACAGCGACGCCGTGGTCAGCGTGTCGTGCGGCGACGAGATGAGGCTTACGCGGTTTTTTTTCGCGGCCGCGATGATTTTCGGATCAACCGGCTCCTCGCCGGTCACGATCAGCACGCGCACGCCTTTGCTCACCGCGACCTCCTGCACGTTGACACGGTCGCCGATGACCACCGCCAGCTTGTCCAGCGGCAAATAATCCATCCTTTTGGTGAACGACTCGATCCGCATCGCGCTGATCATCAAAATCAACTCCTCCTCCTCCTGGGCGTCGTGGCCCACCAGCAACTGCCCGCCGAGCGTGTGCGCCAGGTTCTCCAGCGACGACAGCACGCGCCGCGAATCCACCAGCCGGTTCGCCGCCGGGAACAGAAACTTGCTCAGCTTGAACAGCGAGAGCAGCCCGCGGCAGCGCCGGTCGGCATCCAGCACCGGCAGCACGCGGATGTCGTGCTCGTCCATCAATCCCAGCGCCTCGGCGGCGGTCGCGTCCTCGGTCACGCTCAGGATTTCCGACTGCATCACGTCACGCACCTTGGGCGACACGTCGGCGACGAAGCGCGGCGACGGCACGCCGAACGTTTCCAGCACAAAGTCAATCCGCTCGTTGGTGTCGCCACAGCGCGCGGCCACGGCCTCCGGCATGCCGGTGCGCCGCTTGAACTCCGCATAGCCGATGGCCGAGCAGATCGCGTCCGTGTCCGGGTTGCGGTGGCCGATGACAAAAATTTCGCTCATGTAAAATTATTCCAATGCGGCCAGCACCTCCGCCGCGTGCTCCTCCGGCTTCACCGCCGGCCAGATTTTTTTGATCTTGCCGTCCGGGCCGATGAGAAACGTCACGCGGTGCGTGCCGAGATATTTCCGCCCCATGAAACTTTTCTCACCCCACACGCCGTAGGCTTCAACAATCTTTTTGTCCTCGTCCGCCAGCAGCGTGAACGGCAGCTTGAACTTCTCCACGAACATGTCGTGTTTCTTCACCGTGTCGGTGCTGACGCCGAGGATGACCGCGCCCTTCTTTTTGAAATCCGCAAAATAATCGCGGAACGCGCAGGCCTCCTTCGTGCAGCCGGGCGTGTCGTCCTTCGGGTAAAAATAGAGGATGACATTCTGTCCCTTGAAATCGGCGAGCGAGATTTTCCCGCCGCCGCTGGTCGCCACCGTGAATTTCGGGGCGGCATCGCCTGCCTTCAATTTCAATTCGATTGTCTTGGCCATAAATTTTAACAACAAAGGAACGAAGCAACGAAGATTTTGGCAAGCTTTGTTTCTTGGTTTCTTTGTGGTTCAGTTCACTTTTTTGCCGTCGGCAAACTGGCCGGGTGCGAGCCGAGCTGCTGCGAGCCGTCCCAGATGTAAAGCAAACCGGACGCCGCCGTGAACAGCCCCGCCCCCAGCTCGACGATTTTCAACCAGCCGGCCCCCTGCCCCGCGTCCCATTCCAGCAGCAGCCAGATAACCACCGCCATTTGCAGCACCGTGGCGGTCTTGCCCGTGATGCGCGGCCGCACCGTGATGGTGCCGACCACCAGCCGCACGACCACCGCGCCAAGACCCAGCAGCAAATCACGCCCGATGATGGTGCCCGTCAGCCAGAACGGAATCTGGCCGAGGCGCGGCGAATTGTCGAAGCTCAGGACGACGATGGCCGAGACCAGCAGCAGCTTGTCGGCGAGCGGGTCGAGAATCGTGCCCAGCTCGCTCCACTGATGGTAACGGCGCGCGATGTAGCCGTCCACGCCGTCCAGAATCGCCGCCACGGCGAAGGACAGCAGACCGGCCAGCCGGCAGGTTTCGTTGCCGGTGCGGACGTAGTAAATCATCTCCACCACGAAGAACGGGACGAGCAGAATCCGCAGGATGGTGATCTTGTTGGCCGTGGTCATCGCGCAAAACTTTGACACGGATGCCACGGATTTGCACGAACGGAAAACCGGCTGCTGGACGTGCGGTTTTATCCGGTTCCATATTCGTGGCACAAAACCGTGCAAACCCTTGTTGACAACGAAGAAAGTCTGAAATACAACCTGATTATGGCAAAAGTGATTAACCGCAATTTGAAACATAATCGGTAGTTAGGCGGCTTCGATTTATGAACAACAACAAACTCAGTCGGATTATATCGGCAGCAATCATCGGAATCGTTGCGGCGATTGCTGGCAACATTACGCGCGCAAACGAGGGCGACATTGGGCGAGACGCATACCTGGCGAAAGCAGCCGCCACTTATGACAGGCATTTAGCTCATCATCATTCGATAGTTGTTTCCGCGATTTCATATTTGATTGTGATTGGCATTATCTTCGCTGTGTATGAGCTTATCGCATTCGCCGTCTTTAAGATTTTAGACAGGAATCAGGATGAGAATTTACCAGCCGCCTAACAAGTCGCCGGAGCCAACCGCCGTTGGCGCTGTCAGTTCCGCTGTCGCGGTTCCCGCCGCAAGTCGGCGGTGGCTCAGCTTTTTTTGTTAGGCGGCAACGAGCATTACTGCCAAGACAGAATTGAACAAAACACGAGCAAGCCAGTCAAACCACCAGCACAACCTTATGATAACCTACGACCACGATACACTTCGGCTCTTTAGTATTCCGGTTTTCACGATCATTATCGGAGCCCTGTTTGTCGCCGCATTGGCCGGTCTGTTTTTTGGCATTCCAAGATGGAAGAAGACAGGTGCTAAAATTGCCGTCGTCGCATCCACGTTGGTCTTGCTGATATTTGCGGGAGCCATTGTTTTTGTCATTCTCACGGTCAGTAGCGGCAGCATGGGATGATTTAAGGCTACGCGACAGAGCATTTCATTGCCATAACCATGCCGCCTAACATCAAGATAGGCTGAAAAAAGCCAAACTTTGGAAGTCCTCCGGCATGGCCGCAGAATATCCTTTGGCTCAAATAATGATGAAAACCACCAGCGTCCAACCCTACCTGTTTTTCAACGGCCGGTGCGAGGAGGCGCTCGCCTTCTACGGCACCGCGCTCGGCGCACAGCTGGATTTCCTGATGCGCTACCAGGAAAGCCCCGAACCGATGCCGCCCAGCCGGCTGCCGGCGGGCTTTGAAAACAAGGTCATGCACGCCACCTTCCACATCGGCGGCACCACGCTCATGGCCTCCGACGGCTGCGAGGAAGGCGTGCGCTTCGAAGGCTTCTCGCTCTCGCTCGCCCTGCCGACGGAAGCCGAGGTCAACCGGGCCTTCACCGCGCTGGACGACGGCGGAAAGGTGGGAATGCCGCTGACCAAGACCTTCTGGTCGCCGCGCTTTGGCATGGTTACCGACCGTTTCGGTGTCGGCTGGATGGTCACGGTGGCGGCGTGAATTCACGACGAGCCGGTCGCATGAAGGCGTTGCATCCGCGCGGCGACGTTGCTAATTTCTCCGCGCAACGGAAAAAACCATTTTTGAAAAATCCATGAGCAAGAGCAATTCACCTCAAGTCGGCATATTGATGGGCAGCGATTCGGACTGGCCGGTGATGAAGGCCGCCGCCGAGGCGCTGGCGGAATTCGGCATCGGCAGCGAAGCCAAAGTCATCTCCGCGCACCGCGATCCACGCGGCCTGGAGGAATATGTTTCCGGCGCGATCGCGCGCGGACTGAAGGTCATCGTCGCCGGCGCGGGTGGCGCGGCGCATCTGGCGGGCGTGACGGCGGCATTCACCACGCTGCCCGTCATCGGCGTGCCGATCCTGGGCAAGTCCACGGACGGGCTGGACTCGCTTCTCTCGATGGTGCAGATGCCGCCGGGCGTGCCGGTGGCCACGGTCGCCATCAATGGCGCACGCAACGCGGGCATCCTCGCCGCGCAGATCATCGCCACCGGCGACGCGCGCGTGCAAGAGGAGTTGAAAAAGTTTAAGGTGCGGCTCACCGAGGAGTCGCGCGCGAAGAACAAAACTTTGGCGCAGGATGTTAAATAGTTAAATGGTTGAATGGTCAAATTGCCTTGCGGCGAAACCGATTCAACAATTTAACGATTCAACTTTTCAACAAACCAAATGCAACGGCTCATTGAAGGCGTTCACAAGTTTCAGAAGGATGTTTTCGGCAACTACCGGAAGCTGTTCCGCAAGCTGTCGCAGGAAGGACAGAATCCCCACACGCTGTTCATCACCTGCTCGGACTCGCGCGTGCTGGCGGAACTCATCACACAGAGCAAGCCGGGCGATCTGTTCGTCGTGAAAAACGTCGGCAACATTGTCCCGCCCGCCAACGTGCGCGGCGACACCAATTCCACCGCCGCCGCCATCGAGTTTGCCGTGGAAACGCTGCGCGTCAGCGACATCGTCATCTGCGGCCATTCGCAGTGCGGTGCCATCGCGGCCATGCTCGGCAAGGAGCCGGTCAGCAAATCTATGCCGCACCTGCGCGACTGGCTCAGTCTCGCCGCGCCGGTGCTGGAGACGTTGAAAAAGGATTACGCGCACCTTCACGGAACCACCGAGCGCGAAACCGCCGCCGCCGAGGAAAATGTTTTGTTCGGCCTCGACAACCTGCACAGCTATTCCTGCGTGCAGGAACGGCTGATGGATGGTTCGCTGCGGCTGCACGGCTGGTTTTTCAAGATTGCCACCGCCGAGCTGTTCGCCTTCGACCCGGAGACGCGGCAGTTCTTGCCGCTGGTCAGCGAGAAATAAGTTTCGCCGGTCGTTTATTCTTCCTTTAACCGGCCGCAAAAATAAGCGGCCACGCCAATCGCTGTCCATTTTTCAAACAGTATGTCCGGTTTGTTGGACACGCTGTCACACAAGCAGACATTGGCGCGTGGCAACATTTTCCCACCTGTCCCAAATCTGGGATAAAATTGACACTTGATGTCCCATGTTTGGGGCAAATTTGGCCGGGTGGCCCGCCAGTTGCTAAATCCCCTTCGCTGCTCGTCAAGCAAAACGGACAGGGAGGATAATTGGAACAAAAATGAAACTGGCAAACACAATAAAAAACCGGGCCGTCGCCCTGCTCATCGCGTTTTTGATGAACGGCTTTTCCGTGCTCGCCGTGACCACCGCCACGCAACTGGAGTTCACCGCGCAACCGGCCGGTTCTTCCATCGGCGCCAGCCTGGGCAGCGTGGTGGTGCAGCTGGCCGACAAATCTGGCTCCAATGTTTTGTCGGGCGGAACGGTGATCAAGATTTCCCTCAACAAGGCCGGCGGTTTCACCGGCGTGACCAACGCGACGACGGATGCGAGCGGCAAGGCGACTTTCAATAATCTGAAGGTGAACCTGCCGGGGAATAGCTATTCCCTGCTCGCCACGGCCAGCGGACTGGCCGGTGCCACCAGCCACGCATTCAACGTCGCCAAGGGCAGTGCGACGGTGACGGTGACTTCTGCCACCAACAATTTGATTTACGGCCAGAGCATTGTTTTCACCGCCACGGTGAAAGCCGTCGCGCCCGCGACCAACGCTCTGACCGGCACGATCACCTTCAAGGACGGCACCGTGACGCTGGGTTCGGCCAGCCTCAACGCCGCCGGCCAGGCGGCGTTCAGCGCGAAAACACTCTCGGCCACCAACGCGACGCACGTCATCACGGCGATTTATGGCGGCAGTGCAAATTATTCCAACAGCACATCAGGCAATTTTCTGCAATCCGTCAGCAAGCTGACCCTGACGGCTTCCGGCATCACCGCAAGCAACAAAGTTTATGACGCCTCGACAACGGCAACCTTGAATCTGAGCAAGGCGGCCTTGAAAACGGTGCTTGCCGGCGACGTGGTCACCTTGAACACCACTGCCGCTAAAGGCGCTTTTGCGAGCAAAGTTGTCGGGACGGGAAAAACGGTCAACGTGTCCGGCCTGACGATTGCCGGCGCCAGCGCGGGCAATTACACGCTCGTCCAGCCGACGGCGACCGCCAACATCACCGCGCGCAGCCTGTCGGTGAAGGCTACGGGTGTGAACAAGGTTTATGCGGAACCACGGCGGCGACGGTCACGCTCGCCGACAACCATATCGGCAGCGATTCACTCGCGGACGGCTACACCAACGCCATCTTTGCGAACAAGAACGTCGGCACAAACATTTTGGTCACCGTTTCCGGCCTCGCCATCGCGAGCGCGGATGCGGCCAATTACGTTCTGACCGGCACCAACACCACCACGACCGCGAGCATCACGCAGGCGGTGTTGACCGTTTCCGCCGACAATTTATCCCGCCCCTATGCCACAACGAATCCGCCACTCGTCGTCGTTTATTCCGGCTTCGTCCCCGGTGAATCCAAAACCAACAGCGACGTGCTCGGCACGCCCGTGCTGGCCACCGCGGCGGCGACCAACAGCGCCGTCGGTTCCTATGCCATCACCATCAGCAAGGGAACCTTGGTTTCCACCAATTACTTTTTAATCTTCAGCAATGGCACTTTGACCGTGACGCACGCCGCCACCGCCGCGCAACTGACCACGACCATCAACCCGGCGTTGACGAACCAGAACATCACGTTCACCGCGAAAGTGGCCCCGCTGGTCGCCACCATGTTGCCGCTGAATGGAACCGTTCAATTCAAATGCAACGGCACGAACAAGCTCGGCAACGCAGTCAGCTTGACCGGCGGTCAGGCCACCTTGACGGCGCTGGCCGGTTCCCTGGGCAAAGGCAATGTCGTCATCACGGCGGAATATTCCGACCCGAGTGGCAATTTCAACGCCAGCTCAAACGTCTTGAGCCAGACCATCGTGACACCGACGGCCCCGCCGCCATGCAAGATGTCCCTCGCCCCGGCATTTGCCGGCGGCAAAGTCACCGCGAACCTGTCCGGAACTGCCGGCACGACCTACGTCATCCAGGCTTCAACGGACTTTGTGCATTGGACCGCGATCTCCACCAACGTCGCCGACGCGAACGGCTTGGTCTCGCTGATTGACGCGAATGCGGCGGCCTATCCGAGCCGTTTCTACCGCGCTTATTCGCCGTAATCGCGACTTGTTTCTGCGAAGTGAAAATTATTTTTCGCGGCGTGCCGGGTTTGCATCCTCAGTCCTGACGCGCGGCAAAAGCAGCAGCGATATCACCGACAGGAACAGTCCGCTCAACACCACCCACGTCGCGGCGAGGCGGCTGCCCGCGCTCAACAGCGCCGTCGCCGCCAGCGCGGCCATCGTCAGGTTCGGCGACAGCAGCAAGTAGGTTTGCAGGTCGCCGCCCGTCTTCAGCCAGCGGCGATGCAGGACTTCGCGGACGCCGATGAGCAGGAACGCGCCGCACAACGCCAGCAGCGCCGTGTAGGAGAACAGCATCCGCCCGTCAATCAGCAGCCCCAGCGACATGAAAAAAATCGGGATCAAAAACCGGCGGCTGATGGGCGCGATATATTCCTCGATGCCCACGCCTTCAAACTGCGCGCGGCTCATGAACAGGCCGAGAAAAAACGCCGTCTTCGCCGCCGACAATCCCAGCCGGTCGCCGATCGCGCAGATGATCAAAACCAGCAGCACGAGAAAATGCACACGCCAGCGCGTCGTCTTCTGGATGACCAACTGGAACAAATTCACCAGATGCGATGCGAACCGGCTGATCAAAAACACCGTCACGGCCATGCCGGCAAGTTTCAGCAAAATGAACCAGCTCAACCCGTGCTTCACCGTAACCCCGCCGACGCTCAAGATGAGAATGGCCAGCACTTCGAGCGCGATCATTACTTGGAGCACGAAATCGCGCGCCGGTCCCGCCAGCCCCGGATAATGTTTCCAGCCGAAATACGCCATGCTCATCGAACAGCTCGTCAGCGCCGACGATGCCAGCAGCCCTTCCGGCCAGCTCAAACCGGAGGCGTGGGCGAGACCGAGGACGATGGGATATTGCACGAGCGACCAGAGCACGGCGAACCGCAGCGATGGCAGCAGTTCGCGCAGTCGCGGCAGTTCGATTTCCAGCCCGACCTCGAACAGGACGAGCAGAAAGCCGACTTCGCCGGCCTGCTTGATCATCGTGGCCACGTCCGTCTGCACCAGCGGCCCGAGCGCGAGGCCGAAGAGCACGAAGCCCACGTTGGCCAGCGCCGGCCGGCCGAGCTTGCCGCACAAATCCGGCACGGCCATCAGCAGCAGGATCAGGCAGATGATGGTTTCGATGCTGTTCATGTCCTCGTCGCACGCCACTGTCGGCTAGTCAATGGACATTGGCAATTCTGTTTGTTACGCTACATAAAATTTTTATGAGCTTGGAAACCAAAGAAACCCCGCCCGCCCCGTCCGATTTCATCCGCGACATCGTGGCGAAGCACGTTGCCGAGAACAAATATCCGCGCATCCACACGCGCTTTCCGCCGGAGCCGAACGGCTACCTGCACATCGGCCACGCCAAGAGCATCTGCCTGAACTTCGGCATCGCGCACGAATTCGGCGGCATCTGCAATCTGCGCATGGACGACACGAACCCGACCAAGGAAGACATCGAATATGTCGAGTCCATCCAGGCCGACGTGAACTGGCTCATCGGCGGCTGGGCGGAAGTCCGGCTCGGCCTCAAGCAACACAGCAAGGTTCCCGAAGCGAAAACCGTGGACGGCAAACCGGATTTCTTCATGCCGCCCGTCTTCGGCACGTCGGAGGAGGAGCGTAAAAATTCCGCAGTGAAGCTGGAACCGTTTTACGCCAGCGATTATTTCGACCAGATTTACGAATTCGCCGTCGCGCTCATCAACAAGGGCAAGGCCTTCGTCTGCGATTTGACGCCGGAACAGACCGACGAATATCGCCGCAACGGCAAGGCGTCGCCGTTCCGCGACCGCACCGTGGCGGAAAATCTGGACCTGTTCACGCGCATGAAGGCCGGCGAGTTTCCCGACGGCGGACGCGTGCTGCGCGCGAAGATCATCGTGGACTCGCCGAACATCTGGCTACGCGATCCCCTGCTCTACCGCATCAAACGCGCCGACCATCACCAGACCGGCAGCCAGTGGTGCATCTATCCGATGTATGACTTCGCTCACTGCCTGAGCGATTACATCGAAGGTATCACGCACAGCATCTGCACGCTCGAATTCGAGGTGCACCGCCCGCTTTACGACTGGATTCTGGAAAACCTCGACCTGCCGCGCGCCCTGCCGCACCAATACGAATTCGCCCGCCTCTCGCTCGGCTACACTATCATGAGCAAACGCAAGCTCATGCAGCTCGTGGAGGAAAAACTCGTCACCGGCTGGGACGATCCGCGCATGCCCACGATTTCCGGTATCCGTCGCCGCGGCGTCACCGCGCAGGCTTTGCGCAACTTTGCGTATAACATCGGCATCACGAAATACAACGGCATCACCGACGTTTCCGTGTTGGAACACGCCATGCGCGACGACCTGAACAAACGTTCGCTCCGCCGGCTCGGCGTGCTGCGGCCCATCAAGGTCGTCATCACGAATTATCCCGAAGGCCAGGTCGAGGAACTCGACGCCGTCAACAATCCCGAGGACGAGCACGCGGGCAAACGGAAGATTCCGTTCAGCCGCGAACTCTACATTGAGCAGGACGATTTCAAGGAAGTGCCACCGCCGAAGTTCTTCCGGTTAAAACCCGGCGGCGAAGTGCGGTTGAAATACGCCTACATCATCAAGTGCGAGGAAGTCATCAAGGACGCCGCCGGCAACCTCACCGAGCTGCGCTGCACGGCCGACCTCGACAGCAAGAGTGGTGGCGCCACGGCGGCGCGGAAAGTCAAAGGCACCATTCACTGGGTCAGTGCGGCCCATGCGATTGACGCCGAGGTGCGGCTTTACGACCGGCTCTTCACCGAGGCCGAGCCGGAGAAGGACGGGCGCGATTTCAAATCCGTTCTCAACCCGCACTCGCTGGAAGTGGTGACGGCCAAGCTCGAACCGTCGCTGAAAGAGGCGAAGCCCGAACTGCGCTATCAGTTCGAGCGTATCGGCTATTTCACCCTGGACAAAGACTCTCAACTCTCAACTCTCAACTCTCAACTGGTTTTCAACCGCACCATCACGTTGAAAGACACTTGGGCGAAGGAAGCGCAGAAAGGATAAAAGTGAAAAGGCTCACCAGCAAACGAAAGGCGGACGATTTTATTTCTTGTGCTGAACGTGCATTTCGTCGTGTTGCCAGAAACCTTCGCTTGGAAAGCGCGATGACTGGAAGGCCGCTGGTCTTGGGAAGAAACAGGCAAGCGTGTTATGAATACTATGGTTTTGCAACAAGCCGTAGCAGGAGGGTTGTTTTACAACGCACCATCATGTTGAAAGACACCTGGGCGAAGGAAACGCTCAAAGCTTAAATATTAGCAAGGATGCAAACACAGAAGGCTCAATGGAGTTGGAAAAAAAACAGCTTAAAATTGAGCGCACAACCGGACAATTCGTTGAACGCGGCCGCCACGGGCTTTGTTTCGTTCGTCATTTTGAAACTGATACTTGCCAAAAAAGATTAAAGCATGAAAATGTGAATTGAAGATGATTCAAGTCAAACGTCAAAATCCAAAGAAAAGCGAAACGCCAACGTGCGTGGAATTATTCGCTGGAGCGGGTGGTTTGATGCTGGGGCTGGAGCGCGCTGGGTTTCACACGCTGCTGGCAAATGAAGTCCATCCACATCCTTGCCTAACGCTTAAACGCAATTTTCGTGATGTGCCAGTAATTCAGGCGTCAATTCGTGATTTGAGTGGAGCGGCATTGCTCGAAAAAGCAGAACTGCCCCAAAAATGGATTGGCAATATAACGCTTTTAGCTGGTGGGCCGCCGTGTCAGGGATTCTCCACCGCTGGCCTTAAAGATAAAGACGACCCTCGAAATACACTAATCGGTGATTTCATCCGAATGGTTCGTGAACTTCAGCCGAGATTTTTTCTCATGGAAAATGTTCCCGGCCTTTTGAGTTTGCATGACGGGAAATTATTTCAAAATGTTCTCAATGAAATTGGAACGCTTGGGTATCAGTTCCAGCACCGTGTTTTGAAGGTTTCCGACTACGGAGTGCCGCAAATGCGAAAGCGCTTGATTATTTTGGGAGCGCGTGACGAAAAGCCTCCACAACATCCTGAAGCCACGCATGGAGACGGAGGCAATATGGAGTTGTTTGGTTCAGATCTCCTGCCTGTCACCACATGTGGAGACGCGCTTGGTGATTTGCCGCCGATTGAGCCAGGGATGATTGCTGAATCATATTCAATTCAGCCGGAAACGGATTATCAAAAGGTTATGCGTAAGGGAGCAAAAAAGTTATTTAATCATCAGGCATCTAAACATCGGCCCGAAACCATGGATTATTATGGCCTCGTGCCTCCGGGGGGCACCTGGTTGGACATTCCAGAAAAATTAAGAAATGGAAAACAGGGTGTTCAAAGATGGCCGCTAGATGGTCTATCCCGCGCAATTACAACCGAACCGTCAGACTTCTTGCATCCAACCATTAACCGCATTCCAACTGTGCGAGAACTGGCCAGAATGCAGAGTTTTCCAGACACCTACGAATTTCTAGGACAACGGACAACCGGAAATCGTATGAGACGTCTTGGTTATTGCTCGCAAACACAACAGGTGGGCAACGCTGTCCCGCCACTTTTTGCCGAAGCCGTCGGGCGCAAGATTCTTGAAGCGGTAAGTTAAGCTGAAAGATGAGAAATTAAAGAGCTCAATGGATAAAATGCCGCATTGCGTTTTGTTCCTAAATGCAATTTATCACTGCCAAGTCCCTTTGCCCTGCTTGCGCTGACATAAGCACCGTCCAACAGTGCCGCATCAAGAGCGATGAGGTTTCGAGGGCCAGTTTCAGCCGAGAAATCTGGCTGCTCTTCGGCCAAATCAGAACAAACTGCGATGTATCGAAGTTTTTGCAGGAAGTCTTTTTGAACTGCGGTGACATGATTCATCGATCCGCTCACCGCTGCGGCGCGCAATAGATTCCAAAAGGGAACTGAATGAAACCGATCTTTCAATGTGGACTTGATGGATACCAGATAAATGTCAGCATCCTTTGAATCTGGGTTGAACGCAAACAAATCAGCATCAATAGGTGTTTGCATCGTTTTATTACCAAGCGTGACCTGCACAGAAAACCACTCTTTTTCAGCGCCATGACAGAGCGGCACATATTCGGACCGAAACGGAAGGATGCAATATGGCGACTTCAATTCGTTCAGGGCATGGGCAATCGCAAGGCCCACAAACCGCTCAAACATTTTCCCAGTGTTGGATTTCAGGAATTGTGTTACTCGTTGGGTATACTTCGGTGTGTTGGGTTTGAAGCCAAGTTCGCTTGCATAGGCGGCTGCCATTTTATTTAGTCGGTCACGCCCGTCATCCATTGCCAAATCCAAAGTATCAACCGCCATCGAAGGGTCTTTTGCGAATCGCTTTAAGAAACCTGGCCACCACAACTCACGAACACGATACAAGGCTGCTTCATTTTTGGTTGCGCTTGTTAATTCAGCGAGATAAAGCTCGATGAAGCCACTTGATTTTGGATTCATGCTCCAAGCCCCTCCACAAGTTTAGCTGCGCTGACTCCAAGAGCCTTTGCGAGCTTGGCAACATTCTTGATACCTGCATTCCTTGTTCCCCGCTCAATATCACTTACATAAGTGCGATCCAGTCCGGCAGCTTCGGACAAACCTTCTTGTGTTAGGCATTTGGCCTCACGAAGTTTTCGGATGTTTTGCCCAAACTTGGCAAGGGTAATATCGCGCTTTGACATTTGCGCATATTCAATCTTTGTCGGATATGAGTCTATCGGCTATGAGTGTCATTCGGTCCTATCTTTTGCCTGCCAAGAAATTTTCAAACCTGTTTTAGCAAAAAAAAACAGCCTCCATCTCTGGAGGCTGTCGCATTTTCTGGATTTAATTTTTACGGCTTGGTGGTCAATCCCGTCGGCACCGCCGGTTTGGCGGTGGTCGTCGCGGGTGTCGGCGGGTTCGGGCTGGCGTGGCTGGCCGAGCGGTCAACGATGATTCGCGCGTTGTTGTAGTCGCTCACGAACTTGGCGTTGGCATCCTCGAATTGCACCATCAGGCCGTCGAGAATTTCCGACAGCGTTTCATCCGCCGCATCAAACTCGTCGCTCAATGCCTGCGTCACCGTCGCGCCCGCCACGATGTTGTCGCGCGGTTTGCTGACGATGGCCTTGAAGCCGTCAATGGCCGCCTGCAACGCGGTCAGCTTGGCCGCCGTCACGCCATAGCTGCCGAGACTGGCGAGGTTGGTATTGGCTAGGTCGTGGATGTTCTGACAATCCTTGATGGCCTCCGCGTCGCGGTCGCCGGTCAGGTCGGAAACGGTGAAATCCGTTTCGTTGGCGAGCGTGTTGTTTTTGGTTTTGACGGCATAAGCATGGACCGCCGCACTGATTTGCTGCGCTGCCGTTGCCATCGCCGCTTTGGACTGTTTCTTGTCCTGCGCGATGCCGGTGGAATCCGTCACTTGGGAAAGTTCCAAGGTCTGGATCTGGGTGACATGACTGGTGAAGTCCGCGTATCCATCCGCGAATGCCGACAACGATTGCCATACGGAGTTGTTGGAATCGAGCACGGCTTTTACAGCTAGATACATGGCCAGCTTGTTTTGCTGTTTTGTAGTCATAGCATTTCGAGCGTGAACCTGCTGGACGTGTTTTCTAACCAAAAATTGTCATTTTATTTGCATAAATTGCTGTATTTGAGGATTTTTTGCTGATTTTGTGACTTTCAATGGCCGTAAGTCAACTGACCGCACCCATAAACCGGCCGGAGATGGGCATAAGTCAACAACCCGAGGCGATAAACCAATCGGCAGATGGCATTTGGCGTCCGCACATGGTCATAAATCAACAGCACGAGGCGATAAACCAACTGAAAGATGTCATCTGGCGAACGCACGAAGCCATTTTCCAATTTGCAGATCGAATACGGCGACCGGCAGATGCAATCCGGCAACCGGCAGACGCAATTTTTCAACCGCAGGATTGAATCCGGCAACCGACGGAAGGAGCAAACTGATTGTCCATTTGAAATGGGATGCACGCGGGACGAGCAGCTTTGAGTGCCGTTTTGCCGGAGTTGAGCGGCTCGCAGAAGTTCACAAGCCCGCCGGGGGACGGGCTTGTGAACGAATCACCCTGAATACGCAAGCGTGGGCGTAAACCAGATCCGGATCGCGTTGCAGGGCTTCATCGTAATGTTTGGAAAAACCTTCCCCCTCCTGCGTGGGCATGAGCAGGGATTTGATGCTCCCAACCAAAGCTTCCACGGCGGGGCCGGTCAACGGTTCTTCGCCATCCAGCCGCTCATCCACCGAGGCGATGAGCCGGGTCATCGGCTGCAGCCAGGCAAACCACGGATCGTTCGTCAGCAATTGCAGAAAATTATACGACGACCCGATTTTGCCGAACGCCTGCTCGTAGCTGATGCGTTCGGATGCCAGCAGGACCTTGTGCAGCTCGAGCAAGGCTTCGCGCACTTCGTTGAGGTGCCGCCGCGCCGATTCGTTTTCCTCAATCAGACCAGATGATGTTTCGTTCTTCACTCCGCAATATAACACACCGCGCAAGTCCGGATGGACAAATGCCAAAAGCCGGCAACACACTTCAACGGCATTTTTCGTAACATCCCGGCCGGGCCTTGCGTCTGGAAAGCTTGAAAAATGAAAACATTATTTTCGTTGTTTAGCAGCAGCCTTCTCCTGCTGGCGTTCACCGCCGTGGCGGAGCCATCCGGTTACGATCCGCTGGCCGTCAGCGCCGCCGCGCCCAAAATCGTGGACCTCGCCGTGCATGACGCGGCGCGCGGCCGCGACGTTCCCCTGCGCGTCTATCTGCCGACGAATTCCGCGCCGGTGCCGGTGATCCTGTTCAGCCACGGACTCGGCGGCAACCGCGAGGGCAGCCAGTTCATGGGCGATCATTGGGCGGCGCGCGGTTACGTGGCCGTTTTTCTCCAGCATCCCGGCAGCGATGATTCGGTGTGGAAGGGCAAGCCGCTGGCCGAGCGGATGCCGGACATGCGAAACGCCGCGTCGCTGGATAATTTTCTGCTGCGCGTGGCGGACGTGCCGGCGGTGTTGAACCAGCTTGAACTCTGGAACGCCGATGCGAACTCGCCGCTCGCGGGCCGGATGAACTTGAAAAAGGTCGGGATGTCCGGTCATTCGTTCGGCGCGGTCACGACCGAGGCGGTAAGCGGCGAGTCGCTGCCGATGAGCGGCCAGCGATTCACCGACGCGCGCATCACGGCGGCGATCGCGTTCAGCCCCAGTCCGCCCAAGGCCGGCAGCGCGGCGAAGGCGTTCGGCGCGGTGAAGATTCCGTGGATGCTGATGACCGGCACCAAGGACGTGGCGCCCATCGGCCACGAGACGGTGAAATCCCGCCTCGCGGTCTATCCAAACCTCAAGCTCGCACCGAAATATGAACTGGTGCTGAACAACGCGGAGCATTCGGTGTTCACCGACCGCGCGCTGCCGGGCGACCGCGAACCGCGCAACCCGAACCACCATCGCGTCATCCTCGCGCTCTCCACGGCGTTCTGGGACGCGTATCTGAAAGACAACGCGACCGCGCTCGCGTGGCTGAACAGTGAGAGTCCGCGTGCCGTGATGGAAATGGGAGACCAGTGGCAGTTCGCGGCGCATTGAGGGAGAATTCGTTGCGGGCGTTGCGCGCACGAGGGGCTGCGGTTAATCTATTTTGCATGCCGGACGACTCCTTCAAAGAATTTGTGCTTGACCAGTTGAGCGCGCTGCCGGACGTGCGCGCGAAGGCGATGTTCGGCGCGCACGGGATTTATTCCGGCGAGACCTTCTTCGGGATTCTGGACGAGGGCCGGCTGTTCTTCAAAACGGACGCGGCAACGGAGGCGGATTACACGGCGCGCGGCATGGAGCCGTTCACCTACAAATCGCGCGGCAAGGTTTTGACGATGAGTTATCACGAAGTGCCGCCGGATGTTTTGGAACAACCACTGGAACTCACCATCTGGGCGCGCCGGGCGATCCAAGCGGCCGCCGCGAAGCCCAAAAAGGCGAAGAAGAAGTAACTTCAGCCACGCCGCTTATTATCTTGCGACCACCGGACAATGTTGGTCTGCTGAACCGAACCTCAATCCAATCATGAAAAACAAATTTGCCATCCTCCTCGGGCTTGCAGTGCTGCTCACGTCGGCCCAGCGCGCCTTCACCGCCGACGCCAGCACTGAACTCAAAACCTTGGTCGAGAAAATCCGGACCGACATGGCCGCCGGCAAAAAGACCGAAAGCGACCTGGCCGATGACGTGAAGCAGTTCGACGTTTTGCTGGCCGAGCATCAGGATGAAAAGACGGATGCCGTGGCGCGGATTTTATACATGAAAGCCCGGTTGTATGATGAAGTTTTCAAAGAACCGGCCAAGGCGCATGCGCTCATCGAACAGCTCAAAACCGAATTCAAAGACACCGATTTTGTCGCCGCGCTGGAGAAGCGTGAAGTCCAGGAGGCGGCGGCCAAGCAGATGCAGGATGCGCTCGTCGTCGGGAGCGTCTTTCCGGACTTCAACGAAAAGGATGTGGCGGGCCAGCCGCTGTCCATCGCCGGCCACAAAGGCAAGGTGGTGCTGCTGGATTTCTGGGCGACGTGGTGCGGCCCCTGCCGCAATGAACTGCCGAATGTTCTCTCCGCTTACAGCAAACATCACGCCCAGGGCTTTGACATCATCGGCGTCAGCCTCGACCAGGACCAAGCCAAACTGACCGAGTTCACGAAATCCATGAACATGACCTGGCCGCAATATTGCGACGGACAGGGCTGGGGCAACAAGCTGGCCGTCAAATATGGCATCGAAAGCATCCCCGCCACTTTCCTGCTGGACGGCAACGGCAAGATCATCGGCAAGAATCTGCGCGGCGAAGCTTTGGAGCCGGCCGTCGCCGAAGCGCTGGCGAAAAAATAAGCGCTGCCAGCCGGTTCAGGAGATTGTCCTTGAAAAAGGCGCAGGGCTTTCTGCTCCGTCCTGTTCATCTGACATCCGCGTGGTATAATCGTGGCGCGTGAGTGCGAACGACAAGACCACGATTCCGATCTCATCCGCCAAACAGCGGACGCGACGGCTCCGGCTGGCCGGAGTGATCGTGCTGGTGCTGGGCCTCGGCGGCGCGGGCGTGGTTTACTGGCTGGGAACGCGGACGGCGGATGTGTCGGGCGACCTTTCCATGGTGGGCTACAACAAGTCCGAAGAGCGGCAGATGGGAATCCTCTATGGCAAACAGGGTGAACTCATCGAGGACTGGACGAATGATTTGAAGCAGCCGGGCACGCAGGCAGGCATCATCGCCACCACTTCCATCCTGGTCGCCGCCGGCTGTTTTTATTTCGCGCGGCTGTCGGACTATGACGACAAAATGGAATGACGCCCCCAGACAGTTCTTCGATGGAGAGTTGCGCAATCAACCGGTTTGCGATTGAATTTATCAGTGGCGTTAAAAGTGCTTTTTGTAAAGCGATGGTTGTTAAATTCAATACATTAAATTCATGAAAACCAAATTATTTGTTCTGGTTTGTCTGGCCGCTTTGTCGGCGCGGGCGGATGAGTTTCTTCCCGTGCTAAATGCCAGCGGGATTGTTTATTCCAACGTCACCGTCACCACCGTCACGGCCACGGACATTTTCTTCACCTACGCCGGCGGCGTCGGCAACGTCAAACTGAAAAACCTGACGCCAGATTTGCAGAAGCATTTTCACTACGACGCCGCCAAGAGTGCAATGGTGGAAAAACAACAGGCCACGAACACTACCGCGTATCATCAATACATTTTAAGCGTCAAACCGCCGCCTGCTGTTCAGCAGGAACCGGAATCAGCGTCCACCTCGAATGGCAATGATGATTTTGTAGCCCCGAAGCTTTACGCCAGGTCCGTGCGCGGCCAGGTTGCCCCTCCATTTGCAGTTGAGAAATGGCTCACGCCTCAACCAGACATCAACGGCAAGTTTGTTTTGATTGATTACTGGGCGACTTGGTGCGGCCCCTGCCGGCGTTCCATCCCCGAACTGAACGCATTTTATGAGAAATACCATGACCGGCTCGTGGTGGTCGGCGTCTCCGATGAGCCCGAAGCGGCTGTGCGCCAGATGACCGACCCGCACATCGAATATGCCGTGGCGATTGACACGCAGGCGCGCATGATGAAGGCGCTTGAAATCACCGGCATCCCGCATTGCATCCTGCTGGATCCGCAGCACATTGTCCGATATGAAGGCATGCCGGGTTTTCTGGACGAGCAAAAGCTGGAACACTTTTTGGACAAATACAAATGAACGGGAATTTCAGCCGGAATTTTTCTTGATGAAACCCGCCGCAAAATTCGCCGTCGTCCTCGTCACCGCGCCAGATTTAAAATCTGCGCGCCGGCTGGCAAAGGGTGCATTGCAGATGCGCTTGGTCGCCTGCGCCAATTTGATTCCGAAAATCGAATCGCATTATTGGTGGCAGGGTAAAATCGAATCCGGCACGGAAGTGCTGCTGGTTTTGAAAACGCAAAAATCCAGGCTGGCCGCGCTGGAAAAACTGATCCTGGCCAGGCATCCTTACGACACGCCGGAGTTTCTGGTTCTGCCACTGAGCGCCGGCAGTGAAAAATATCTCACCTGGCTCGCCGCCAGTTGTTCAAAAAAAATAATTTGAACCTTCACGGTGCGGGCTTAAATTCAAACCATGAGTCCGACGGACGCACAGACGTTGATGCTGCTGATGGTGCAGTTGCTGGCCTTGGGGATGGCCAGCCTGTTTTTACTGTGGATCATTTTTCTACAGCGCCGGAACCGCGCGGCGGAGACGCTGCACCGCCCGGATTCGGAACTTTTTCCGACGTTGGTGGAACGGGCAGTTCGTCCGAACACCTGGCTGGCCGTCCGTTCGCTGGAACCGGAAACCGTCCGGGCCTTGCTGAAAGATAAAAGCGAATTTTGCATCAGCCCGCGCGTGAATGGCTGGGTCATCGTCACCGGGCGCGGCCTGCCAAACCCCGGCGATGACGTGGACGCGTGCCATCTTTTTCTGACCGCCTTGAGCCGGGAATTGGGGCACGTCCAATATTTTCACACCGATCAGAAATCTGCGCATCACGCGTGGGCGCGCCTGGACGACGGCTGCGTGACGCGCGCGTATGCGTGGGCGGGCGAAACCATCTGGGACCAGGGCTCAAAAACTTTGGCGGAAAGCGTGCTGGGCATGAACTGCCCCGGCTACGCTGACGAATTAGGGGCTGAATCCGGGGCCGGCCGGAAATTCGCCGCGGCGAACATTGAAAAGCTGCCGCTGCTCGCGACGCGCTGGAGCCTGGATCCGGGCGTTTTGCGCCGGGCCGCGAACATCGCCGGCGGATCGTCGCGGTTTTATTGAGTTGCCGGCGCGGAAAGTTTGACGCAGAGTGCCGTCGGAAGAGAAAGGAATATCCATGTCATACAACATCGAACTCGAACTCCAACAGTTTCCCAAGACCATCACGCTCAAGGATGGCAAGCCAGCCACGCTGCGCCCGCTGCATCCGGCGGATGAAAAGGATTTTCACCAGCTCTTCCTCGGCATCCCGGAACCGGAACGGATGTTCATCAAGCATCGCGTCATGGATTTGAACGTCATCCACGGCTGGTGCCAGCACATTGACTACGGCCACAACCTGCCGCTGCTCGGGCTCATCGCCGGCAAAATCGTGGGCGTCGCAACGCTGCACCAGCAGCTCGGCGGCTGGAAGCGGCACATCGGACGCGTGAGCGTTCTCGTGCATCCGGAATTCCGCGGACGCGGGCTGGCCACCAATCTCATCGGCGAAATCCTGGAAATCGCCCGCGGTTCCGGCCTAGAAAAAGCCGAGGCGGAATTCATCGGCGAACAGACGGCAGCGATCAAGATGTTCGCCCTGCTCGGTTTCAGCCAGTTGCTGCGGCTGGACGATTATGTCAAGGACATGCAGGCGGTCACCCACGATTATATCTTGATGGGCCTTGATCTGAAAACGGACGAGGAATATGCGAGTGCGGCAGGCTGAAAACAAATGATGAAGGATGAATGCAGAATGAAGAAATCAGGTCGCTCCCGCCAATTTCGTTTCTGCATTTTTCATTCTTAATTCTGTCTTTACAAATGTCTCCTGAAGTCTGCCCAAATTGCGGTGAAATCCTGCCAAGCTCGGCGAAGGCCTGCCCCGAATGCGGTTCCGATGAAAAATCCGGCTGGTCGGAATCAGCCCACGCCGACCGGCTCGGCTTGCCGGATGAGAATTTTGATTACGAAGAATTCGTAAAAGAAGAGTTCAACCCCAGTATTGCCAAGCCGCGCGGCATCCACTGGCTGTGGTGGTTGACCGCATTGATCCTGACCGTGTTGTTCTTGATTTTTTGCCTGCATTGAAAACAAAAAAGCCCGCTCGGTTGAGCGGGCTTGGTGTTTGAAACCAAAATTATTTTTTCTCTTCCGGCTTGGTTTCCGCCGCCGGAGCTGCTGCCGCGGGAGCCGCCGGAACCTCGGCCACAAAATCCACCCACTCGAGAATCGCGCGCTGGGCGGCGTCGCCGTTGCGCTGATTCATTTTGACGATCCGCGTGTAGCCGCCCTTGCGATCCTTGAACGCGGGCGCGATGTCCTTGAACAGGATCTTTGCCGCCGCTTCCTGGTGCAACCGCGCCACCGCGAGGCGGCGGTCATGGATGGTGCCGCTCTTGCCGAGCGTGACCATTTTTTCGGCGACGGAACGCGCGGCCTTGGCCTTGGCCAAGGTCGTCGTCACGCGCTTGTGTTCAATCAGGCTGCAAACGAGGTTCGCCAGCATCGCGTTGCGATGCTCGGACGTGCGGCCCAGTTTGGCCGTTCTTTTAAGATGACGCATAAAATTCCTTACTCCGCTTTCGGTTCTTCCTTCGGCGTGTTGTCAATCAAACCCGGCTCAAAAGTCATGCCGAGGGCCAGACCGAGCGCCGTCAGCTTGTCCTTGATTTCATTGAGCGATTTCTTGCCGAAGTTGCGATACTTGAGCATTTCCGACTCGCTCTTCATCGCCAACTGGCCGACGGTGGTGATGTTGGCGTTGTTCAGGCAGTTCGCCGCGCGGACGCTCAGCTCGATTTCGTTCACGCTCATGGCGAGCAGTTTCTTTTTCTTGGACTGCTCTTCGTCCTGCTTGTCGGCGGCTTCCTCGAATTCAACCGCGTTTTTGTCGTAACCGACAAACACGTCGAGGTGATGCGCCAGAATCGCCGAGGACTGCGTGAGCGCGTCGTCGGGCGTCAGGCGGCCGTCGGTCCAGATTTCCAGAACCAGACGGTCGTAATCGGTGCGGTTGCCGACGCGGGCCGCTTCCACAGCGTAACGCACGCGGGTGACCGGTGAGAAAATGGAGTCAATCGCCACCACGCCGATGGCCTGGCCGGGCTTCTTGTTTTCATCGCTCGGGCAAAATCCGCGACCGACCTTCACAGTCAGTTCCATCTCGAATTTTTTCTTCTTGTCGAGCGTGCAGATGTGCTGGTCGGGGTTGACCAATTCGAGATTCTGGTTGACTTGGATGTCGGCGGCAGTGACCGCGCCTTCCTTGTTGACCGAGAGCAAAAGCGTTTGTTCATCGCGGCTGTGTGCCTTGAATTTGACTTTCTTCAAATTCAAAACAATGTCGGTCACATCCTCGACCACGCCGTCAATCGTGGCAAACTCGTGCATCGCGCCGTCCACCTTCAACGAGGTGATGGCCGCGCCTTCGAGCGACGAGAGCAGCACGCGGCGGAGCGAGTTGCCGACGGTGTGGCCGTAACCGGTTTCAAACGGGTCGGCGACAAATTTTGCGTAAGTGGCCGTGGCGGTGGATTCTTCCTTCTGCAACCGCTTGGGCATTTCGAAACGTCCTAAACGAACTGGCATACTGATTTTCCTTTCAACAATTTTAATCTGGCTTCACCGGCAAATTTATTCCCGGCCGGCGAAGCCCGTGTAATTGTTTTTCTGGTTTACGGTTTAACGGGAATAAAATTCGACGACGGCCTGTTCATTGCCAATCGGCTGGATTTCGTCGCGGGTCGGGATGCGCATGACCGTGCCCTTGAACTCTTCCTTGCTCAATGACAACCAGTCCGGCACCGCGCGGCTCGTGGCGACTTCCAAATTCTTCGTCGCGAGCTGGCGCGACACGTTGTGATTCTTGACTTCGATTACGTCGTTCACCTTCAAGGCATACGACGGAATGTTCACCTTGCGGCCCTTGACCGTGATGTGGCCGTGGCAAACCATCTGGCGCGCGGCGGCGCGGGTGTTCGCGAAACCAAGGTGGAAAACCACGTTGTCGAGGCGCGTCTCCAAAATTTGGAGCATCTGCTCGCCGGTGACACCGCGGCGGCGCAACGCTTTTTCATAGACGCCGCGAAACTGTTTTTCCATCAAACCGTAGTAGTAACGAAATTTTTGCTTCTCGATCAGACCGAGACCGTAGTCGGTGGTCTTGCGGCGCGACTTCGGGCCGTGGACGCCGGGACCGTAGTTGCGGCGTTCAAGATATTTCGTCGGGCCGAAAATCGGAATTCCGAAACGGCGGCTGATGCGGACGCGGGGACCTGTATAACGAGCCATGTGTTAGTTGATAGTTGAAAGTTGAGAGTTGATGGAATTACACGCGGCGTTTTTTGCGCGGACGGCAGCCGTTGTGCGGAATCGGCGTCACGTCCTTGATCGAGCTGATTTCCAAGCCGATGGCCTGCAGCGCGCGGATGGCGGATTCACGACCCGAGCCGGGACCCTTTACGCGAATTTCCACTTCCTTCATGCCATGCGCCATCGCCTGGCGGGCGGCGTCCTGCGCGACCTGCTGCGCGGCGTAAGCGGTGCTTTTGCGCGAGCCTTTGAACCCGACGCGGCCGGCGCTGGACCAGCCGATCAGGTTGCCCTGCATGTCGGTGATGGTGACCTGCGTGTTGTTGAACGTGGCCAAAATATTCGCGACGCCAACAACGACGTTCTTCGCGTGCTTCGCCTTGATGATCTTTTTGGCATTGGCGTCCTCGCCCAAGAGTTCAGCGGCGGTCGGCGCGGCCACGGTGGCCGGTATTTCCGCAATCGCGGCGGCAGCAGGAGCAGCAGCGGGCGCGGCCTTTTTGTCCACAGCTTCGGCGGCGGGCTTCGCTTCCTTTTCCTTCTTCGGGGCGGATTTCTTTTTAATTTCTTCGGCCATAATCAATCAATTCAATTTTCAGGTGATGCCAGCTTTGGCGTTGGGATTGCGCTGCACGCCGACCGTCTTGCGCGGACCTTTGCGGGTGCGGGCGTTGGTCTGGGTGCGCTGACCGCGCACCGGCAGGCTGCGCTGGTGGCGGACGCCGCGGTAGCAGCGGATGCCCTGCAGACGCTTGAGATTCATGCCAAGCTCGCGGCGCAGGTCGCCCTCGATGACATACTTGCCCTCCTGAATCGCGTGAACGATCTGGGAAAGCTGCTGCTCGGTCAAATCCTTCGCGCGGATCGAGCGGTCAATGTTTGCGCGCTCGAGAATCTCCAGCGCGTTGACGGGGCCGATGCCGTAGATGTAGCGCAGCGCAATGTCTATGCGCTTGTTCGGCGGGACTTCAACACCAATGATGCGTGCCATAAATTTTTATCAACCCTGACGTTGTTTGTGACGTTTGTTCGAGCAGATGACGCGAATGACGCCCTTGCGCTTCACGATCTTGCAGTGCTCACACAGTTTTTTTACCGATGCTCTGACTTTCATCTTAAATTTTTGTTTCCGTCAAAATCCGCCCCACGGACAAATCGTAAGGCGTCAATTGCAATTTCACTTTGTCGCCGGCTTTCAACCCGGCAAAATTCCGCTTCGCTTTCCCGGTGACGAACGCCGTCAGCCGGTGGCCGTTGGCCAGTTCCGCGCGCCAGGTGCCGTTCGGCAACCCCTCGATCACGCGACCTTCGACTTGGAAGGCGTCGGCCATGTCAAAATCTCCGGTTCCCTGTCGGTGACCAGCACCGTATGCTCAAAATGGGCTGATATTGAACCATCCCGCGTCACCACTGTCCAGCCGTCTTTCAAGATTTTTACGTCCGCCGCGCCCGCATTGACCATCGGCTCAATCGCAATCGTCATGCCCGCCCGCAGCTTTTCGTTCATCGTCCGGTCCACAAAGTTCGGTATCTGCGGCTCTTCGTGCATCGAACGCCCGACGCCGTGTCCGACAAATTCCCGCACTACGCTGAACCCGTTGCCTTCGACAAAATCCTGCACCGCGCGCGAAATGTCCGACACGCGATTCCCCGGAACCGCCGCTTTGATTCCCAGATACAGCGACTGTTCCGTCACGTCCAACAACCGCTGCGCCAGCACGCCGCATCCGCCCACCGCCACCGTCCGCGCGTTGTCGCCGATAAAACCTTTATAATTCACGCCGACATCCACGCTCACGATGTCGCCGAACCGCAGTTCGCGGTCGTTCGCCAGCCCGTGAACGACTTCCTCGTTCACCGAGATGCAAGTGTGGCACGGATACTTGCGATAACCCAAAAACGCGCTCTTCGCGCCGTAAAATTTAATCCGCTCCGCCGCAAATTCGTCCATCTGCCGCGTCGTGACGCCGGGTTTCACAAACCCAATAATGTCGTCCAGCACTTTCCCCGCCACCGCGCAGGCCGCCCGCATTGCTTCCAAGTCCGCCCCGCTTTTTAGAATGATCTTGCCCACAATCGCGGCCTAGCTGCCGAATCGCCCGCGCAAGCGGCCTTTTTTCAGGAAACCGTCATAGTGGCGCATCATCAAGTGCGATTCGATCTGGCGCATCGTGTCGAGCAAAACACCGACGGCGATCAACACGCTCGTGCCGCCAAAAAACTGGGCCACCGGCTGCGGAATGTTCATCTGCCGCGACAAAATAATCGGGATGGTCGCAATGACGGTCAGGAAAATCGCGCCCGCCAGCGTGATCCGGCTCATCGCCTTGTGCAGATAGTCGCTTGTGCCCTGCCCCGGCCGCACGCCGGGAATATAGCCGCCGTTCTTCTTCAGGTCGTCGGCGATCTGGATTTCATTGAATTGCGTCGCCACCCAGAAATACGAGAAGAACAAAATCATCAGCGAGTAAAACGTCAGGTAGCTGAACGAGCCGGGATTGAGCGCCAGCGCGATGCTGTGAAACATGTCCTTGAGGAACGGCTGGCTGACCAGCTTTTCAAGCTGCAAAAAGATCGGCTGCGGAAACATCAGAATGGACTGCGCGAAGATGATCGGCATGACGCCCGCGTAATTCACCTTGAGCGGCATGAACGATGTTCCGCCCGCATACATTTTGCGGCCGACGGCGCGCTGCGCATATTGCACGGGAATCTTCCGCTGCGCCTGCGTCACCGCGATGACGCCCGCCACCACGCTGATCAGCAGCAAAATCATCACGATGAAAATACCAAAGTTGGCGTGGTTCTCACCGCCACCGGCAGGGAAAAACATGTCGCGAAAACCAGTGGCCGCCTGCGGCAGTCGCGCGAGAATGCCGATGGTGATGACCAGCGAAATACCGTTGCCGATGCCGCGTTCGGTGATTTGTTCGCCCAGCCACATGAGCAGCATGGTGCCGGTCGTCATGATAACCACGGTCTGAATGCGATACCACCAGATGTTGTAGTCGTCAAAAACGAGCGAGGTCTGAATGCCCGGAAATAATTTTTCCGGATGCTCCCAGCCGATGGCGAAGAACAATCCCTGACCGAGACAGAGCAGCACGGTAAGATAACGTCCGTATTGGATGATTTTGGCCCGGCCGCCTTCTTCGCGCGCCAGCTTGCTCAATTTTGGCCAGACCGCCGTGAGCAATTGGATGATGATCGTGGCGCTGATATACGGCATGATGCCGAGCGTGCCGATGCCGCAACGCTCCAGCGCGCCGCCGTTGAACGTGTTCAGCAACCCGAGCGCGCCGCCGCCGTTTTGGGAATGGGTGGCAAAATAATTATGCAGCGCAGTGCCGTTCAAGCCGGGAATCCGAATCCAGGCGATCAGCCGGCAGACCGCCAGCACGCCGAAGGTGAACAGAATGCGGGATTTCAGCTCCGGAATCTTGGCGCAGTTGCCGAACGTGTTGAAAATGGAGCGGAACATGTATCAGTCCGGCGTCAGGCCTTCACTGCGGGTTTGCGGCTCACCACTTCACAGGTGCCGCCTTTGGCTTCAATCTTGGCCTTGGCCGACGCGCTGAACGCGCTCGCGATCACCGTAAGCTTCTTGGTCAAATCACCGGTGCCGAGAATCTTGATGCCGTCGGAAGTGCCCTTGGAAAGGCCAATGGTGGTCAACGCCGTTTCATCCACGCGCGCGCCGTCGTCAAACTGATTCAGTTCGGCGACATTAACCGCGTTGTAATTGGTCGTGAACCGGGCGTTGTTGAAACCGCGCTTGGGCAAACGGCGGAAGAGCGGCATCTGGCCACCTTCAAAGCCGGGGCGTATGGAGCTGCCGGAGCGGGCCGACTGGCCCTTGCCGCCGCGGCCGGCGGTTTTGCCGCGCCCGCTGGATTCGCCCTGGCCAAGCCGCTTGGTGCGATGTTTCGAGCCGGGACGGGGTTTAAGATTGTGCAGTCGCATAAAAAATAAAATCAGGCCGTTGCGGGAATCGCCTCGGGAGCCTTCGGCGCTTCCACTTTTCTAATTTCCAGACCGCGGCTTTTGTAAATGGTTTCCCGGAGACGCATGCTCAACAGACCCTTGAGCGTCGCCTTCACGACGTTGGCCGCGTTCTTCGAGCCGAGTGACTTGGTCAAAACATCCTTCACGCCGGCGGATTCCAGCACCGCGCGGACTTTTTTGCCGGCGATGATTCCAGTTCCAGGTGAAGCGGGCCGCAGCAAAACTTTCGCACCGCCATAGGCGCAATAAGCCTCATGCGGAATGGTCGTGTCCTTGAGGGCAACCGTCACCATCTGGGCGCGGGCCATTTCGCCGCCGCGCCGAATCGCGTCCGCGACTTCCGCCGCCTTGCCCAAACCAATGCCGACGCGGCCTTTTTTGTCACCGACCACCACCAGCGCGCCGAAACTAAAACGGCGTCCGCCCTTGACGACCTTGGCGGAACGGTTGATGAAAACAACCTTCTCGACCATGTCATCGCCGGCCCCACCACCAAATGAATTTCCCGGACGGTCGCCCGGCGGTTTGCGGCGGCCGCGGTTTTGCTGCCCGCGCTGCCCGTCCCCACCCGATTTATTGATTTCAGCCACAGTATTTATTCAGGTTAAAATTTTAATCCCGCTTCGCGCGCCGCATCCGCCAGCGCCTTGACCTTGCCGTGATAACGCATGCCGCCACGATCGAACACCACTTCCTTGATGCCTTTTTCCATGGCGTTCTTGGCCGCGAGCGCGCCGATCGTTTTGGCGCCATTCACGTTCGCCGCCACGTCTTTTGGCACGGTCTTGCTGACGGTCGAGGCCGCCGCGAGCGTCTTGCCGGCATCGTCGTCAATGAACTGGACGTGGATGTTCTCGTTGGAGAAACACACCGCCATGCGCGGACGCGCGCTGGAGCCGACCACTTTCTTGCGGATCCGCCAGCGGCGAAGCTGCTTCAATTTCTGTTTTTTTTCCGTTCTCATTTTGATGCGTCACGGATTTAGCCGTGAACTAAATTATTACTGGACCGTCTTGCCTTCCTTGCGCTCGACATGTTCGCCGACGTAACGGACACCCTTGCCCTTGTAAGGTTCCGGCGGATAATAAGCGCGGATTTCGGAGGCAACCTTACCCACAATCATCTTGTCCGGGCCTTCAATGGTCAGCTTGGTGTTTTCCTCGACGGTCACCTTGATCTGATCGGGAATCGTGTAATTCAGCGGGTGCGAATAACCAAGCGACAGGTTTACGACCTTGCCGGTGACGGCGGCCTTGAAACCGACGCCCTGGATCTCCAGCTTCTTGACGAAACCTTCGGTCACGCCCTTGACCATGTTGTTGACGAGTGCGCGGCTCAAGCCGTGCAACGCCTTGGCCTGCGCGTCTTCGCCGTCGCGGCTGACGACAATGTTGCCGCCTTCCACCTTGAGACTCGTGCGCTGCGGCAGCTCCCAGTTGAGTTTGCCCTTCGGCCCTTCGACTGAAACTTTCTGCCCTTTGATCTCCACCTTGACCTTCGGCGGAACGGCAATCGGTTGTTTTCCAATTCGCGACATAACTTTAAAATTTTACCAGATGTAACAGAGCAGTTCGCCGCCCAGGTTTTTCTTGCGCGCCTGCACGTCCGTCATCACGCCTTCGGAAGTGGACACAATCGCCACGCCCAGACCGCCGCGCACGCGCGGAATATTGGTCGCGCCGACATACCGGCGCAAACCGGGCTTGCTGATGCGTTTCAGGCCTTCAATGACGGATTTCTTCCCGTCATACTTCAGCTTGATCTTCAGCTTCTTCAGCGGCTTGCCATCCACCGACACCTCGGTGACGTAGCCCTGCTGCTTCAAAACGTTCGCCACATTCTCCTTGATGCGCGAATGCGGCAGTTCAATCGCCGGCAGCAATGCCTGTCCGGCATTGCGGATGCGGGTCAACATGTCAGAAATCGGATCGCTCATAAAAAATTACCAGCTGGCTTTCACTATGCCCGGAATCAAACCGTTCAACGCCGCCTCGCGGAACGTCAGGCGCGAACAGCCGAACTTGCGCAGATAGCCGCGGCGGCGGCCGCTGAACGAGCAGCGGTTCACGACGCGCGTCGGGCTGGCGTTCTTCGGGAGCTTCGTCAGGCCGACGTAGTCCTTCTTCGCCTTCAATTCGGCACGGAGCGCGGCGAATTTCTTCACCGTATCCTGCTTCTTCTTATTGCGTTCCAACCATGCTTTCTTGGCCATAAAATTTATTTGTCTGCGAACGGAAAACCCATCAGCTTCAGCAAATCCAGCGCGTGGGCGTTGTCGCCCGCCGTGGTCACAATCGTGATGTCCATGCCCTGCATCCGCTTGACTTTTTCCAGCTCGATCTCCGGGAAAATCGCCTGGTCATGCACGCCGAACGTGTAATTGCCGCGGCCGTCGAATTTTCGCGGCGACAGCCCGCGGAAATCGCGGATGCGCGGCAGCGCCGTGGCGACGAGCCGGTCGAAAAACTCATACATCGCATCCTTCCGCAGCGTCACGCGACAGCCGATGTTCTGGTTTTCCCGCAGCTTGAACTGCGCGATGCTGTGGCGCGACTTGCTGATGGCCGGCTTGCGCCCGGTGATCTGCGACAAATCCTTGGCCGCGTCTTCCAGCGCGCCCTTTTCCAGCGAGGCGCTCACGCCCATGTTCACGACGATCTTCACCATCTTCGGGATCTGGTGGACATTCGTGTATTTGTGCTTCTCTTTCAGAGCCGGCACCACTTCTTTCTGATATTTTTCGTAAAGTCTGGCTTTCATTTTCTTTGCGTCACGGATTTGGCCGTAACAAATTCGTTTAGTTCGCCGCCGCCGGAGTCGCGCCGCGCTTCGTGGCGCGTGCATCAAAATTGGTTGCCGCCATCACGTTGGAAACGTGGACCGAGCCTTCGCGCTCGACGATCGCACCCTGCGGATGCTGCTGGCTCTTGGCCGTGTGCCGCTTGATCATCTGCACGCCTTCAATGATGACGCGCTGCTTGTCCGACATGACCGCGATGATCTTGCCGCGCTTGCCTTTTTCCTTGCCGGCCAGCACGACGACTTCATCGCCTTTTTTTACATGAAACTTCATAAAATTCTTAAAGCACTTCGGGCGCGAGCGAGATGATCTTCATGAACTTCTTGTCGCGCAGCTCGCGCGCCACCGGGCCGAAAATGCGCGTGCCCTTCGGGTTCATTTCCTTGTCAATGATCACGCAGGCGTTGCGGTCGAACCGCAGATACGAACCGTCGGCGCGCGGAATGATCTGCCGCGTGCGGACGACCACCGCGTCATGCACCTCGCCCTTTTTCACCGTGCCATCCGGCGCGGCGACCTTGACGTGAACCTTGATGACGTCGCCGATGCCGGCATACGTCTGGTTCTTGCCGAGCACGCCGATGTTCCAGACAATCTTGGCACCCGTGTTGTCTGCGACATCCAAACTGGAACGAACTTGCAACATAAAATTTTAATTAAGCCGCGACCGGGGTTTCCTGCACCGCGCGTTCGACAACTTCCACGAGCCGCCAGCATTTGGTTTTCGACAAAGGCCGTGTTTCCTCGATGCGCACCGTGTCACCGATCTTGGCCTCGTTCTTTTCGTCGTGCGCGTAAAGCTTCTTGTAAGCCGTGACAATCTTCTTGTATTGCGCGTGCGGGAAACGGCGCTCCACCTTGACGACGATGGTCTTGGCCATCTTGTTCGAGACGACTTCGCCGACGCGTTCCTTGCGGTTGCCGCGTTTCACTTCCGGTTGTTTGATCGTTTCAGCCATACAAAAAATTAAGCCGCCTTGTTCCGCAGTTGCGACATGCGCGTTTCAATGCGCGCGATGTCCTTGCGCAGCGTGCGCAGCCGCGCCGGTTTTTCGAGCTGCGCGCTCGCCTGCTGCAGGCGCAGGTTGAACATTTCGTGGCGCAGGTCGCGGCTCTTGGCCGACAGTTCGACCAGCGTCATGTCTTTGGATTCAGCAAATTTCATATCCGTTTAATTCGCGTGTTGGTGCCGCGACACAAATTTCGTTTTGATCGGCAGCTTCGTGGCCGCCAGGCGCATGGACTCGCGCGCGATCGCTTCCGTCACACCGTCCACTTCGAACAGCACGTTCGCCGGACGGATGACCGCCACCCAGCCTTCGAGCGGCGCCTTGCCCTTGCCCATTCGGGTTTCAAGCGGCTTCTTCGTAAAAGACTTTTGCGGGAAAATGCGGACCCACAATTTTCCGTGGCGCTTCATGTTGCGCGTGATCGCCACGCGCGCCGCCTCGATCTGCTTGGCGTCCATCCAGCAACGTTCCAGCGCCATCAAACCGAATTCGCCGAACGCCACCGTGTGGCCGCGCGTCGCCAGGCCCGTGCGGCTGCCACGGTGCATCTTGCGAAACTTCACTCTTGCGGGTTGCATTGCCATAACAAAAATCTTTTTCTAAAATCAACTAACCACGGTTTCCGCCGGCACAGGCGCGGGCGGCACGATCGGCGTCGCCACCACGGTTTTTTTCGGCTTGTTCTCGCCTTTGCAAATCCAGCATTTCACGCCGAGCTTGCCATACATCGTCAACGCTTCCGCGAAGCCGTAATCAATCTCCGCGCGCAGCGTGTGCAGCGGCACCCGGCCCCAGTGGTAATTTTCCGTGCGGGCGATTTCCGCGCCGCCCAGACGGCCGGCGCAGCGAATCTTGATCCCCTCCGCACCGAAATCCTTGGCGGTCTGCAAAGCTTTTTTCATCGCGCGGCGGAACGAAACCCGGCGTTCCATCTGCAACGCGATATTCTCCGCAACGAGTTGTGCGTCGAGCTCCGGCTGCTTCACCTCGACGATGTCCACGTAAACTTCCTTGCCGGTCATCTTGCTCAAATCTTCTTTGAGCTTGTCAATTTCCGAACCCTTGCGGCCAATGACCACACCCGGACGCGCCGTCATGATGGTGACGCGGCAGCGGCTGGTTGCACGTTCGATCAAAACCTTCGGCACCGACGCGCCTTCGAGCTTCTTGCGCAGGAAGTCGCGGATCTTGCGGTCTTCGGTCAGCAGGCCGCCAAATTCTTTTTTGTTGGCATACCACTTCGAACGCCAGTCCTTGTTGACCGCGACGCGCAAGCCGATTGGATTAACTTTTTGTCCCATACCAGTTATTCGTCCGAAACCGTGATTTTGATGTGGCAGCGGCGCTTGAGGATCGGACCGGCCGAACCGCGCGCCTTGGGTTGAAAACGCTTGAGCGTGGTGGCGGCTCCGGCCACCGCTTCCTTCACGCGCAAGGTTTCCGGCTTCAAATTTTTGTTGTTTTCCGCGTTGGCGATCGCCGAACGGAGCACCTTGGAAACGAGCCGCGCGCCCTTGCGTGGAACGATCTGCAGCACCGCCATCGCTTCGAGCGCGCCCAAGCCCTGGACCTGCCGCACGACCTCGCGCATTTTCTGCGCGGACATCGGGACGTTTTTAAGAATTGCAAAAGCTTCCATAAAACTATTTGGCCTCCGCCTTGGCCGTGTGCGCGCCGTGTTTCTTGAACGTGCGCGTCAGCGAAAATTCGCCGAGCTTGTGGCCCACCATGTTTTCCGTGACGAACACCGGGTTGAAAATTTTGCCGTTGTGAACGTTGAACGTCAGGCCGATGAAATCCGGCGTGATCGTCGAGCGGCGCGACCAGGTCTTGATCGGCGTCTTCTGGTTTGACGCCTTCGCCTTCTGGACTTTGTCCAGCAGGCTGAAATCCGCAAACGGACCCTTTTTAATCGAACGTCCCATAATAAATTATTTGTTTTTCATCGGCAGACCGTTTCTCTGAACCACGATGAAACGATTCGAGGATTTATATTTTGCGCGCGTCTTGCCGCCCTTGGCGACAAAGCCCCACGGCGACATCAACTGCTGCCAGCCGCCGCCGCCCTTGGATTTGCCCTGACCGCCACCGTTCGGATGATCCACCGGGTTGCGCGCCATGCCGCGCGTGATGCCGCGATGACCACGATGCCGCGTGCGACCGGCTTTGCCCAAAATGATATTTTCGTGTTCCGTGTTGCCGATCTGACCGATCGTCGCGTAACACTCCTCGTTGATCTTGCGGATTTCGCCGGAAGGCAAACGAACCTGCGCGTAACCCTCGTCGCGCGACATCAACGTCGCTGCGCCGCCCGCCGAACGAACCATCTGTCCGCCGCGACCGGGAGTGATCTCAATATTGTGAATCGCCGAGCTCACCGGAATCGCCTTCAACGGAAGTGCGTTGCCGACTTCAGGCGGAGCCGACGGCCCGCTGGAAATTTTCGTGCCGACCACCACGCCGACCGGCGCAATGATGTAGCGCTTCTCGCCGTCCGTGTAGTCGAGCAGCGCCAAGCGCGCCGAGCGCATCGGATCGTATTCAATCGCCGAGACAGTGGATTCGACGCCGTGCTTGTTGCGCTTGAAATCCACGAGGCGGATTTTCTGCTTGTGTCCGCCGCCGATGCCGCGCGCGGTCACGCGACCGTAGTGGTTGCGGCCACCGGACTTTTTGCGCGTGACGACCAGCGACTTCTCGGGCGTCGTCTTCGTAATGTCGCTAAAGTCCGCGATGGTAATATATCGCGTGGACGGCGTTAGCGGTCTAAATGTTTTAACTGGCATAATGACTAAAGTTTTTTGTCAGCAACTTTTGAAGTTGGCAGGCCATCATTCCTGTCCCTGCTGGGAATCAGTTATCGGTCCGCAAACATGCTGTCCTGCCAGCCTTTCGGGCGACGAGGAGCGCGTAAACTATCAGATGCAGAATAGAGTGCAAGCGAATTTTGAAAATTTTTTCAGCTGGTTCAACCCGGCAAAAACCGCTGAATCCGGCGAATCAAACGCGATTCGTTTTTGCGCGCAAGCCCGGGCACCCAAAGCTTTGTTTCAATGCCTAAACTGAATCTGCTTGCTGACTGTGGCCAGGCGCTTTTCCCAGCCACCCTTATGCGCCAGCGGATCGGCGTCCGTGCCCCAGAGTTTTTTGACCATCTCGCGCTGCGGCACGAACGGACATTTTGCCTTGGGATTTTTATGAACATTGTCGAGATGTTGCAACGCGAGCTGCGCGCCCGTCATGAGCGGGATTTTATCAATCTTGAACTTCTCGATTAAAATTTTCTGCGCCGTTTGCGCCGCCTCGTCGAGCGCGCCCCATCGTTCCGCGTCGGTGCGGCCCCACAACGTCGGCTGCGTGTCCAGCCGCGAAAGATTCCACATCGCGATGCGGATCTGCCGCACCGGTTTTTCCTGTCCGCCCATGATGCCGCGAAAAATTTCCTCCAGCACCGCGTTGATGACGGAGTTGCGGAACTGTGGATGTTGAAACCGATGCGACCCGCCGGTTTCGGAAAAATCGTCGAAGCGGATCGTCAGCGACAATTCGCGCGCCTGCAATTGCTCGCGGCGCAACTGGCCGGTGAGCCGCGTCGTCTCGCTCAACGCAAATGTCAGCGCCGCCTCGTAATCCGGCTCGTCGTAAGGCAGCGTCGTGTTGCTGGAAATCGTCGTGCGGTCTTTCACTTCCAGCAGCAGCGGCTCGTTCCACAGTCCGTTGGCAAACAACCAAAGTTGTTGTCCCCAAATTCCAAATTTCTGTTTCAGCAACGGCGACGGCATTTTTGCGACATGACCAAATGTCAACGCGCCCAGCGCCGCCAGCGCACGCTGCCGGTTTTTGCCAATGCCGGAAAGCTCGCGCACGGAACGGTCCTTCAAAAATTCCTTTTCCTCGCCGGGTTTAATTTCGATGAAGCCGGGCTTGGCCGCGTCCGTCGCCAGCTTGGCGAGGCGCGAGGAATTAGCCAGACCGGCGGACACGGGAATGTTCACCTCGCGCGAAATCCGCCCGCAGATTTCCTTTACATATTTTTCCGCCGAAGTGTTTCGGAAGACATGGCAATCCATCGTTGTGAAATCCAGAAAGCCTTCGTCAATCGAAACCGGCACGAGCGTCGGCGCGTATTCCTCCAGCACATGAAACATCTCCGCCGAAATCCGGCGATACTCGTCGTAATGCGGCTTGCACAACACGCCGCGCGGACAAAGCCGTTTGGCCTCGAAACACGCCATGCCGGTCTTGACGCCAAACTTTTTCGCCACGCGGTTCGCGGCAATGACAATGCCGTCACCGCGCCGCCCGCCGCCGACCCACACAGGACGACCGACCAGTTTTTTATCGAGCGCGATTTCGCAACTGGCGAAAAAACTGTCGCCATCCACATGCAAAATCCGGTTGTTCGTCAGCGTGCTCAAAGCAGATCAAATTAAACCGTCATTCGTCGCCGCGCCACGTTGAGTTGTTCACAATAGCGGGCAACCGGACGATTTTGCCAAAACGGCATGGACAAAAGCTGTCCATGCCGATGACAAAAGATGATGAGCATTCCCGGACGAAATAGGTTTAACTAGCAATGGCTGAATTTAATTTTCATCCACCTATGAACGAACTAATGCAAAATCTTCTGAAACTTCAAGCGCTCGAATTCGACAAGCCGGCGGAGTCTGTCCCGGACAAACGCATCGCGGAATTGCGCGCCAAAATCCCGGCACCAATTCTCGGACACTACGACCGGCTGATGGTGCGCGGCAAAAAAGGCACCGCCGCCATCAACCATCAGGTCTGCACCGGCTGCCATGTGCAGGTGCCGCGGAGCACGGTGTTGACGCTCATGCACGGTGACGACATCCAAATTTGCGAGAGCTGCGGACGCTATCTTTATCTGGCTGAACCGACGGAATCCGCGCCGCCAGCCGCAGCACCCGAAAAAGCCAAGTTGAGGAAGAAGCGCATGGCACTGGCGCCCGTCGCTTAAAAACTAAAATTTAAAATAAAAAAGGCCGGCGAAAAAAATCGCCGGCCTTTTGCTTTAAAAGTTGAAGACTAGGTCAAAACAATCTTGTCGCCGTCTTTCAACGTGACGATGGCTTTTTTCCAGTTCGACGCGCGGCCGGCCTGCGCAGTGCGCTTGCGACGCGCCTTGCCGCGCACGTTGAGCGTGTTGACCTTGGTGACCTTGACCTTGAACAGTTCCTGCACGGCCTGCCGGATCTGCGGCTTGGTCGCGAGGCGCTCGGCCACAATCGTGTATTGGTTATACTTTTCGCTCTGGCGCGTGCCTTTTTCCGTCAGGCGCACGGTCTTGATGATTTCAAAAGGATTCATTTTTCGTAATTTGTTGAATTGTTAAATTGTTGAATTGTGCGCCGAATCCGATTTAACGATTCAACGCTTCAACCTTTCAACGATTATCATTCTTTGTTCAACCGGGCTTCGACTTGTTCAAACGCGCTCTTGGTGAACAGCAATTTGTCCGGACGCAGCACGTCGTAAGTGTTCAGTGAATCGCCCGTCGTCATGGTGACGTAGGAGATGTTGCGCGCGGCCAGCGCGAGATTCTTGTCCGCCGCCGCCACAACAAGGGTGGTGCCCTGCAGCTCCAGCGCGTCAATGAGATTGGAGAAATCCTTCGTCTTGGGTGAAGACAATTTCAAATCGTCCACGATCACCACGTCGCCCAGCTTGATGCGTTCGCTCAAAGCCTTCCGCAGCGCGAGCTGCTTGGTCTTCTTGGAAATCGTCTTGCTGAAATCGCGGGGCTTCGGACCGAACACCACGCCACCACCCGCCCACAACGGCGAGCGGACGGAACCGGCACGGGCGCGACCGGTGCCTTTTTGCTTCCACGGTTTCTTGTTGGAACCCTGGACTTCGCCGGCGGTCTTGGTGCAGGCGGTGCCGCTGCGTTGCGCCGCGCGATACGCGGTGACCGCATCGTGCACGGCCTGGGTGCCGCGGCCGTTTTCAATCATTTCGAACTTCACTTCGAGTTCACCCTGATTTTTTCCTTTGAGATCTTTAATGGCAATTTTCATGGCGCGTTATTTCTTGGGTGCAGCGGCGGGAGCGGCGGCAGGAGCAGCGGCCTTTTTATCGCCAGGTTTTTTCTTGGTGGAAATGCTGACCGGCGGCTTCCAACCCTTCGGACGTTTCTTGGATTCGCGAATAACGACGTAATCGCCTTCGGCTCCGGGAATCGCGCCTTTGATGAGCAGCAGATTGTCGGTTTCGCGAACCTGGACAATTTCCAAGTTCTGCGTGGTGCGCGTCACCTGACCCATGTGACCGGGCATTTTCATGCCGCGCATGACCGTGCCGGGGAACAAACGCTGGCCGATGGCGCCGGAGCGGCGATGCCAGCCCTTCGCGCCGTGCGTGGAATCACCGCCGGCAAACTTGTGACGCTTCACGACGCCCTCAAAGCCCTGGCCCTTGGTCGTGCCGATGGCGTCAATGAAATCACCGACCGCAAACAATGTCGGTCCGACGATGTCGCCGGGCTTCACGTCCTTGGAAAAATTGCGAAACTCGCGGATGCGTTTCACCGCCGCGCCGTTTTGCTTCTTGATGTGGCCGAGCAGCGCCTTCGACAGGCGCTGTTCCTTCTGGTCGTCGAAGCCGAGCTGCACGGCGTTGTAGCCGTCCTTGCCCGCCTGCGTTTTCACCTGCAGCACGCGGTTGGGGCCGCAGAGCACAACGGTCACCGGGGTGACGTTGCCGCTGGCATCATAGACGCGCGTGTGTCCGAGTTTTTTTCCTAAAAGTCCGAGTGGCATGGTGTTCTCCTTGAATCAAATTTTGATGGTGATGTCCACGCCGGCGGGCAAATTGAGCTTCTTCAATTCGTCCACGGTCTTGGCCGTCGGGTCGAGGATGTCAATCAGCCGCTTGTGCGTGCGCTGCTCGAAGGTTTCCTGGGATTTTTTGTCCGAGTGCGGCGAGCGCTGAACGGTGAACCGTTCGATGCGGGTCGGCAGCGGGATGGGCCCGGCCACGCGGGCGCCGGTGCGTTTGACGGTGTCGGCGATTTCGCGCGCCGATTGGTCTATGACGCGATGGTCATAGGCCTTGAGCCGGATTCTGATGCGTTGTGCAGCCATATAAAGAGCGATTGTATAGTTATGGTTGTGTTTGTTAAGTGCGAGCCGCCGGTTTCTTGGCAGCCGCGTCCAAAATCGTAGTCAATACACTATTCGGAACCTGCTGAAAGGTCAACGGCTCCATCGAATAGGAGGCGCGGCCCTTCGAGAGCGAACGGATCGCCGTCGCGTAGCCGAACATTTCGGCCAGCGGCACCTGCGCGTTGAGCACGGTCTGGCCGTTCTTCGCCTCGATGCTGACAATCGTGCCGCGACGACGGTTGATGTCGCCGAGCAGATCGCCCTGATATTCGTCGGGCGTGGTGCATTCCACTTTCATCAGCGGTTCGAGCAAAATCGGACCGGCTTTCTTGAAGGCATCTTTCAGCGCGAAAATACCGGCCATCTTGAACGCGAGTTCGTTCGAGTCCACTTCGTGGAACGAGCCGTCCACGACTTCGACCTTGATGTCAATGACCTGGTAGCCGGCGTAAACGCCGCTCTTGATGGCTTCTTCGACGCCGTCAATGACCGCCGGAATGTATTCCTTGGGAATCGTGCCACCGACGATTTCGTCAACGACTTCGACGCCCTTGCCTTTTTCATTCGGCTGGACGGTGATGCAGGCGTGGCCGTATTGACCGCGACCGCCGGACTGACGGATAAATTTGCCTTCGCCTTCCGCCTTCTTCGTGATCGTTTCGCGATACGCGATCTGCGGCGCGCCGGTGTTGGCCTCCACTTTGAATTCGCGCTTGAGCCGGTCAATGATGATTTCCAGATGCAGCTCGCCCATGCCCGCGATGATGAGCTGGCTGGTTTCCTCGTTGGTGAAACAGCGGAACGTCGGATCTTCTTCCGCGAGACGCTGCAGGCCTTCGGACATCTTGTCGCGGTCCTGCTTCGTCTTCGGTTCCACGGCCATCGAGATGACGGGTTCGGGGAACGTCGGCGGTTCGAGCGTCACGTCAAAATTTTCGTCGCACAGCGTGTCGCCGGTGGTGATGTTGCGGAGGCCGACGAGCGCGGCGATGTCGCCGGCGTAAACCTCGTTGATGTCCTTGCGTTCGCTGCCCTGGATGACCATGAGGCGGCTGACGCGCTCGCGTTTGCGCGTGCGGGGATTGTAAATGTTGTCGCCCTTTTTGAGGTGACCGGAATAAACACGGAAGAAAACCAGTTTGCCCGCGAACGGATCGGTCCAGAGTTTGAACGCCAGCGAGCAGAACTTGCCGTTGTCATCCGCCTCGGCCGTGACCTTGTCCTCGGTGCCGGGAACCAAACCTTCCGCCGCCGGAACATCCAGCGGGCTGGGCAGATAATCCACGACCGCGTCCACCAGAACTTGCACGGCTTTTTTCTTGAACGCCGAACCGCAGAGCACCGGAACGATTTCAATTTTGCAGGTCAGCCGGCGGATGGCGGCCTTGAGCACCGGCGCGGAAATCGGTTTCTCCTCGAGCACGAGGTTCGCGATCTCGTCGTCCTTGTTGGAGACGGCGTCAATCAATTCCGCGAGCGCGGCCTTGGCGCGTTCCTGATCTGCCGGAGCAATGTCCCGGATCTCGTAATTGAGACCTTCGTTGGCCTCGCCGGGTCCCCAATAAATTGTCTTCTGATTGACGACATCAATCACGCCCTCAAAACCACCTTCGACCGGTTTCCCCTCAAACTCGCACGGACCCTGGCCGAGCGGCAGGAAAATCGGGAACGCATACGCGCGCAGCTTCGTGCGCATGTCGTTCAGCGCATTTTCAAAATTTGCGCCGATGCGGTCCATCTTGTTGACGAACGCGATGCGCGGCACCTTGTATTTGGTCGCCTGCCGCCAGACGGTTTCGGACTGCGGCTGCACGCCCGCCACGCCGCAGAACACGGCGACCGCGCCGTCGAGCACGCGCATGGAACGCTCAACTTCAGCGGTGAAGTCAACGTGTCCAGGCGTGTCAATGATGTTGATGCGGTGCGGGACGTTGTTGAACGCCTTGTAAATCTTGTCTTCGCCGGGCTTGATGGTTTTCTGCGTCCAGAAACAGGTGACGGCGGCGGACGTGATCGTGATGCCGCGTTCCTTTTCCTGTTCCATCCAGTCGGTCACGGTGTTCCCGTCATCCACGTCGCCGATCTTGTGGATCAGGCCGGTGTAGAAAAGAATGCGCTCGGTGGTCGTGGTCTTGCCGGCGTCAATGTGCGCGGCAATGCCGATGTTGCGCGTCCGCTCCATCGTGTATTGACGGCCCGGCGCGTTCACTGATTTTTTGTTTTCGTCCATCACGGCACTCATCTTTCAAAATCGTTATTAACCGACTAAAAACGCTCCGGCACCTTGCCGGAGCGCAAATTCAAAACCAATCCAGCACTACCAGCGGAAATGAGCGAACGCCTTGTTCGCCTGCGCCATCTTGTGCACTTCGTCGCGTTTGCGAATCGCGTTTCCCTGCCCCTGGTAGGCCTCCAAAATTTCCGCCGCGAGCGCCGCCTTCATCGGCGTGCCTTTGCGGGCGTCCGCGAAATCCACGATCCAGCGCAGCGCCAGCGCGTTCTGCCGGTCGCTGGGAATTTCCAGCGGCACCTGATACGTCGCGCCGCCGACGCGGCGGGCCTTGGTCTCAATGCGCGGCTTGGCGTTGTCCACCGCGCGCTGCAAAATCTCGATCGGGTTGCTCGCCGGATTTTTTTCCGAGATGCTATCGAACGCGCCATACACGATGCGCTCGGCAGTGCTCTTCTTGCCGCCCTGCATGATGGTGTTCACCAGGCGCGCCACGAGCGTGCTCTTGAATTTGCCATCCTTGTTGACCGGGCGGCGGGTTGCTTGACGTCTGCGGGACATAGTTTCGTTAAAAAGTTAAATCGTTAAATCGGAAAAATTATTTCGCGGCGGGCTTGGCTTCCTTCGGACGCTTCACGCCGTATTTCGAGCGGCTCACGCGGCGCTTCTCCACGCCGGCGGCGTCGAGCGTGCCGCGCACGATGTGATAACGCACACCGGGCAAATCCTTCACGCGGCCGCCGCGGATCAACACAATGCTGTGCTCCTGCAAATTATGTCCCTCGTCAGGAATGTAGGCGATGACCTCAAAGCCGTTCGTCAGGCGCACCTTCGCCACCTTGCGCATCGCGGAGTTCGGCTTCTTGGGCGTGCGCGTCATGACCTGGATACAGACGCCACGGCGGAACGGCGAGTTCTCCAAGGCGGGTGACTTGGACTTGTAATTGACTTTGTTGCGGCCCTTGCGGACCAATTGATTGATTGTCGGCATTGCGTCTTAAATTTATTCGCCCAATATCGCGGCACACCTGTTCCGGTCAAATGGAGCGCGGAATATATCAAACACAGTTTTCCTTGCAACATTTATTTCAAGGATTTTGGCGGCGTTGGAACCAAAACCACGTTTCATCCGGTTCCCATGGAAAATGCCGGCGGATAATCCGCCGACATTGGCAGCAAGAAGGCGCTGGCGAAGAGGTGCCAGCGCCGGAGTAGGCTCGACTTGCTGTGAATCAGTTCCAACGCCGCCAGCAAACCGTGAACCGGCGGTTTCGTCAAAGGCGAACCGGAAACAAGCCGGTGACATTTTGGCAAACAGAACCGGCGACAAGCCGGTGAAGTTGGTTTGAACAACCGAGTCAGGGAAAATCAAACGCGCCACGCTGGCTGGCTTGTTCGTTCGCTCAGGTCGTAGCAACGGGAATTTGCTCGCCGCCGAAAAAATGCGGCCGAACCAGAAAAAAGTTTAATTCGGCGTCACGGTGATGATTTCCCAGGAACCCCAATCATTCCAGTCACCACTGTCGGCCGATCCCATTTCCACGCTCATGCGGTCCTGCTCGGCGATTTTGTTGTCGGCGACAATTTGGAGATAGTTCTGATATGCATCCGGCGTGCCGAGAAATGCCCGGTTATGCGCCACGTCCGGAAAAACATAGTAGGTCTTGCCGTTGCGCACGACCGTGGTGATTTTGCCCGGCGGCAACGCCTTGAGCTTTTGCTCCTGCTTGGGCGTGGCCGGGGTGATCACCTTGAAACCGGCCGCAGTGAGAAAGGTTTCCGTGTGTTTCGTCGTGGCGCAACCGAAGGCCACCAGCAGTAACGTGACGCAGGTGAACAATCTGACCAGGTTCAGGAATGACTTCATGGTATTCATATTTTGCAACTGATGATGATCGGAGATTGTCGGCAGCAATGCCGCCAGAGTCAACTCATCCGTGGCCGGAGAAAAGAAAAGAGGCCGGACACAACTCCGGCCTCAAAGAGAACAACACACTTAAAATTTTCTTGTTGGTCACTGCCACCAACAAGAAAAGATTAACAAAACGCCGGATTCCGGCGAGTCACCAGTTCTGGTGACAACGACCAAAATTTGTCCCCAGCGCAAAACCCTTCAAATCCGGCTTAAAATCCGCTCCACCTGCCGGGCGTGCGAGGCCAGCGCGCCTTCCGTCCATAACACAAAGTGGGAGCGGGAAATCTTTTGTTCCACCGGCAGTTGCGCGGCGATGCGCTGCCGGATCTGATCCGCGTTCCAGC
>Ga0316230_1000102_pt1 | contig 128434 bp, 121 predicted proteins | sample TBH18025metaG_FD_206004 | JGI IMG/M metagenome (GOLD analysis project Ga0316230, IMG submission 206004) | Freshwater microbial communities from Trout Bog Lake, Wisconsin, USA - TBH18025 | ecosystem: Environmental > Aquatic > Freshwater > Lake > Hypolimnion/Profundal zone | place: USA... | reverse complement strand
GCGCTCCTGGCCTTCAGCCTCACGACCGTCATGGTCCTCCGCCGCCGCCGCGATTCCTGATTCAACATTCCTGATTCAACAAGTTTGGGGGTAGCGGGCGGTGTCTCTTGGGGGGGGCGCCGCCCGCTCATTTTCCGACACGTCGTTAATATGAACTCCTGCTTCCTTCCGCTGGCCATTCTATCGGTTGTTGTGTCACCGTTTTGCCTTGCGCATAAAGCGATGTCGATGTGACGAATCCCGGGCTCGAAGGCCCGTATTCTGCGATTTCACCGAAGCCCGACTCCACGATCACGGGAGAACTGCCCGACGGGTGGAATCTGATCAACGGTAATGCCGAGGCCGAGCTAGCCGAGGAGTCGGCTAATGTCCATGAGGGGAAATCTGCGATGCGTGTAACGCTCAACGCGGCGGGGTCGCAGAGATTGGAGGTTGGCACCCGGCTGAAAATGGAAAAGAAGGCCTATCGCTTTACGATCTGGCTCAAGTCCGATGGTCTGAATGAGATGGTCGTTTTTGCGCGACAAACAGGGGATCCCTACACTGTTTATTTCAAGAAAAGCGTCAAGGTGAGTCCGGAATGGGCAGCCTACACCGTGGAGGGGGTGGTTGGTGATACGGATGTCCGCTTTGTTGTGGAAATGAATAAGGCGCCCGCTGTCTATTGGATCGATGACTTTCGTGTCGAGAATGTGAGCGAGGGCACCTCGCAGAGCGGGGCAATGAATTGCCCGACCTTGCGGATGGCTGCCTGGCTCGCGGTGACTGCGTAGTTTTGCAGCAGGACGCTGGAGGCGAGCTGCGCGATTCTTGATTCGGCCATAGTATTATTTCGTTATTGGTTTGGTTTATGCGTTTGTGACTGTGCGCTCGCTCACCCGGCGGGCGAGGATGTATTGGCCGTCGACGCCGGCTTCCTCCGCGATCGCGAAGACGCGGAATGTTCCGGTGGTCGTCGGGGTCTTGCGGAGCTTGCCCGCGTCGGCTGCCGTGCCGGGATCCGCCAGGCTGAGGGTGTCTCCCGGAGAGCAGGTGCCTTTGAGCACGCCCCGGAAGTTTTCCTCGTGGCCGGGAGCCTCTCCCGCCGTGTCGGCCGCCGCCGCGCCGCCGCTCATGCAGACGAAGCAGGCGTAGTCGTCGGTCGCTGTCGGGAGGGCGAAATTCTCCTTGCCGCTCGCGTTGGTGATTTTGAGGAGGTAATTCTCCTTGCCGGTGAGATCTACCGCCGATGGCAGCACGATGTCCCCGCGTTTCGTATTGGACTGGAGTCCGTTCAGGATGATGTTCATGTCAGCACGGTCTGGTCCGGAGGGCCTCAGCCCAACGCCAACCGACCCGACGGGCATTTGCACATCGAAGAAATCCGCCGACTGATTCGCGAAGGACGCCACGACAAGGCGGAGAAGCTCTGCAACCAGTTCCTCACCTGCAACGCGGATTACGACCAAAACAAATACCAGACGCTCGGCGACTTGAACTTCGCGTTCCGTCTGCCGCCAGGCGAGGTGACCGATTACCGCCGCTGGCTGGACATCGGCCGCGCGATAGCCGGGGTCGGGTTCAAGTCGGGAGACACGTCGCTCCGGCGTGAGATTTTTTCCAGCGCACCGGACAAGGTGCTCGTGCAGCGGATCACGGGCAGCAAACAGCGCAGCGTGAGTTTCGACCTCAATCTGGCGCGTGAGGAAAAATCGCGGACGCGGTTCCTCGCGCCGGACATGCTTGTGATGACCGGCAACACCGGCCCGAATCTTGACTATGAAGTGTGCGTTCGCGTTTTGACGAAAGGCGGCACGGTGAAAGGCGAAGGCGACAAGCTGACGGTCGAGGGCGCGAATGAAGCGATCGTGCTGCTCAGCGCCAACACATCTTACGCAATAGATTACGCCAAGGGCTACAAAGGACCCGATCCCGCGCTGGTGGCGCTCTTTTTCCAGTATGGGGCCGCTATCTGCTCATCTCTTGCAGCCGTCCGGACAGTCCTGTGTCCGCCAATTTGCAGGGGCTTTGGGCCGATGGGCACAAGACTCCGTGGAATGGCGACTACACGATCAACATCAATTTCGAGATGAACTACTGGCCGGCCGAGCCAACGGGTTTGAGCGAGATGCACTCCCCGATACTTCGGCATATCCAAAGCCTCACCGAACCCGGCAGCAAGACGGCGAAGACTTATTTTGGCCTGGACACTCCCGGCTGGGTCACGGCGGAGGTTGCGGGTTCGAGCCCCGTCGACTCCGGAGAGGTTTTCCCTAGGTGAACGCCACTCTCCCGGCCGGTTTATTGATTTGGCGACACCAGTTCGCGGGAAATCCCGATTGACTCTCGCCCCGGTTACGGCTGCGGTTGGGGCTTGTTTTGTCGGATGATGCTGTGACAGGGCGGGAATTTCCCTGTCGACCCCGTCATTCGGCTCCCCCTCATCTGACAGGAAGTTTTCGAGTTGACCGCCAACCATGCGGCGGTAATTTGAGCGTCGCTGCGAAAAGCGAATTCTCGACGCTTTTCGTCGTTGCCATTTCCCAACCATGCACCGGCTTCGTTACCGTCAGGTCCACCTCGATTTCCACACGTCACCCGACATTTCCGGCATCGGGAAACGCTTCGACAAGAGCCGATGGCAGCAGACGCTGAAGGAGGCGGCGGTCAACTCGGTGACTTTGTTTTCAAAATGCCATCACGGGTGGAGCTACCATCCGACCTCGGTCGGCAAAATCCACCCGCATCTGGGCTTCGACCTGCTCCGGGCCCAATATGACGCGACGAAGGAAGCCGGCATCAACGCCCCGGTCTATCTTTCTGCTGGCGTTGACAATCTGGCGTCCCACGAGCATTCAGAATGGCGGGAAGTGGACGCGTCGGGCACGTATGCCGGCTGGGCGAAGCGCCCGATCGACCCGGGGTTCCATTCCATGGATTTCCACAGCCCGTATCTCGATTATCTGTGCGCGCAGATCCGCGAAGCCGTCCGTTTGTTTCCCGACTGCGACGGGATTTTCCTCGACATCATCAGCCAGTCGCAATCGTGCGGGCGGTGGAGCATGGAATACATGCTCGCCAACGGCCTGGATCCGGAGAAGGAGGAGGACCGTATGGAATCATCCCGCCAGGCGCTGCTGAAATATTACCGGATGACGACGGAGGCCGCGAAGTCCTGCCGCGCCGACATGCCTGTCTTTCACAATGCCGGCCATATTCCCCGCGGGGCTCACGACATATACCCCTATTTCAGCCACCTCGAGTTGGAGTCGCTTCCCACCGGAGGATGGGGCTACGACCACTTCCCGCTATCCGCGAAATACGTCTGCAACCTGCCGCTCGATTTTTTGGGGATGACGGGAAAGTTCCACACGACATGGGGGGAGTTCGGGGGATTCAAGCACCCGAACGCACTCCGCTACGAATGCGCCGCGATGCTGGCGTTCGGATCGAAGTGCAGCATCGGGGATCAGCTCCATCCAGAGGGCGAGCTTGATGTCTCGACTTACGCCATCATCGGCGAGGCCTACCGCGAGGTGGCAGCCAAGGAGGCATGGTGCGAGGGGGCGGAGCAGGTCTTCGACGTGGCGGTGCTCACGGGCGAGTCCAAATCCCACTTCAGCAATGAAAACGGCTCGGATGAAGGGGCGGCGCGGCTCCTGCTGGAAAGCCATATCCTCTTCGGCCTGGTGGATCGCACGATGGACTTCGGACGGTTCAAGGCGCTCATTCTCCCCGACGACATCCGGGTTGATCGGGAACTGAAAACCAAGCTCGACGGTTATCTGGCAGATGGCGGACGGCTGGTTCTTTCTGGCGAGAGCGGCCTGTGGAAGGGGCGCGATGAATTCGCCTTCGACATCGGGGCGGATCACACGGGGGCGAGCGAATTTTTGCCGGATTATATTCTTCCGAACCCGGGCCTGCGGGCACCGCATCTGGACTCGCCGCACGTCATGTATGAGCGATCGCAGCGCATCAAGGCCACGTGGGGAACATCGCTCGGGCAGGTCTTCGACCCGTATTTCAACCGGGACTTCCGGCATTTCTGCAGCCACCAACACGCGCCAAACCGGCCGGAGCCATCGGGGTTCGACTGCGGCGTCACGACCGGGCAAATCCTTTATTTCAGCCACCCGGTGTTCCGCCACTACCGCAGCCTGGGAGCCGTCGGATACCGGGAGTTCGTGGCGCGCTCGCTGAGCGCTTTCCTAGACGGGGCCCTTACTTTGACAACAACCCTCCCTTCTACGGCAAGGGTCACTCTCACCCGGCAGGCGGCCAACAACCGGCTCGTGTTGCATTTGCTCTATGCGCCGACCATCAGCCGCGGAGGCCAGTTGAAACTTTCGGGCGGCAATCTTTCTCGCGGTGCCTCGATCGAGGTGATCGAGGAGCTGCCTCCGCTGCACGATGTGGGAATTTCCCTCAAACTCGACGCGAAGGTTTCGCGTGTTTCTCGCGTCCCGGCCGGCGGAGAACTCGCCTTTGAAACGGTGGAGGGAAGGACAGAAATCGTGGTGCCTCAATTCCGTTGCCACCAGATGATCGAACTCCGGCTCGCGGTTTAGTCAGCGGGAGCGTTGGGACAACTCATCAACGGCCTGAGACATTTGTTGGATTTATGGACAAAGGTAGTGTGAAGGTGCCTCCGCTGGCATTTTGCAGACGCAAGCAGCGGTGGTCGCCGTTGATAACCGCTCCTTTTCACATTCTTGAATCCGGAACGACCGGCAGCGTTGCACGACGGGGCCGAGCTGGGAGCGCTCGAGGCCATCCCGAATACTGAGTCCGGGACCGGGGTGGACAAAGCTAATGGGGATCGCATATTGTTCGAGACGCTCTGCGGCGGCCTCAATGTCGGTCCAGAGCGAGGCGGACTCCCCGGTCAGCCGGTGGCGCAGCGCCTCATGATACGCCATAAGATCGACGGTGAGTTCCTGCACGTCCAACCCATATCTCAGGAGACGCATATCTTCCGACAAACGTTTCAAAATCCGGGCTCCGCTCGGCATGCGGAGCAACTCGGCCGGGTTGACCGCGCTTCCGTGAGGCAGGGCATTTTCGGTGACCGCGAGCTTTTCGCGCTGACGTGCCGCCGTCACCAGAGCCAACGCTTTGTGCAAGTCGGCAAGGGCGTTCCGGCCCGCTGCGACAGCTTCCGGCATTTTGCCCAGGTGTTCGTGCAGAAGCAACGGCCCAGCCGCGGGAGTGCCATCCCAGGCCTGCAGTTGGCAGAGCACACTCCAGCCCGCCCACGCGCGCCACTGGGCGCAAAGCCGTCCGGCGTTCTCTGTCAGTGCGTAACTCTCCTCCATGGCGCTGCCGTGGGCGCCATACCAGAGCTCGAAGTATTCGGCTGTCCATTTGTCGACCGGCGCCGCCGGCTTTCTCGTCAGCCTTGCATAGAGGTTTTGGGTCAGGGCGCGCATTCCCCACTGCACCGTGGGAATGTGCATATAGGTCGCTCCCGCAACCCCGGCCGCGGCGTAGGACGGCCAGTCGCGTTGCATGACCCAGGTGAACAGGAGCGGCAGGTCTTCAAACTTGGAGACATTGTAATATTCCCCCATCACGATCCGCAGGGCCGGCCGGGCTTCCGTCCAGGATTTCAGGGCTTCCCAGTAGCGCCGGTTGGTTGCGCAATCCCGGTCGCCGAGCGGGTGACTGTAGCAGCGGTTGATGGGATAAAAGGTGACCAGCGTTCCGTCGGCGGCCAGATTCTGCGGCACCGGGCGGGAAGGGCCGTCGAGGGAGGTTGTGCCTTCGTAGGCGCAAAGGATCAATGTCACATGCCGGTCGAGACATGCGTCGGCTTCGGCTTGGTTCAGCAACTCGCGAATCCGGGAGGCGAAGGCAAGAAGGGCGTCGGTCGGGTTGCCGAGATCCCGGCAGGCCGGGCATTGGCAGGCATGGCCCCAGGTGTCGAATCCCCAGATGTCGAGGCGGTCCGCGATGCTCCAGTCCTTCTGAAGCCGTTTCAACAGGGCGGCTCCCAAAAATTCGATGAGTCCCGGCTGGGACGCGCAGAACTGGGTGCGTTGGGCGCTGTCCCGGAGCCGGGGGCCATCCGCAGGCAGTCCGAACCATTCTTGATGCGCATCCCAGAGCGCGCGCCCGTCGGGCAGGACCGCATCGGGATGCAGAATGCTCTCGAAGATATGGCCGCCGGCCTTGACGGTCATGCCGAGTTTGCAGGCCAGCGGGAACGTGGCGCTCCGGCCGGCCCAGACATTGAGGCCGTTCCGGGCCGACCAAAGAAGCAGGTCCACCGATTCCATGGAGTAGTATTCGAGATCGAAACCGCCTCCCGCATCCAAAGCAGGACGTTCCTCCAACGGTGCGGCGGGGACGCGTAAAACCCCGGTCGCCTCCGGCGCAATCTCGCCGATCACACCGGGCGCATACCAGCGCCAGCCTTGAAGCTTCAAAAACTCGTAGCTGCCAAGGAGAGTGCCGGTGCGGCCTCCGCCGCGAATACGCAGCCGCTCCGTTCCCTCGGGAATCAGAGCAAAGTCGCCCGAACGCGATGCCGGTGTGGTGGCCTCCAAGATCAGCGCGAACCCGGTGCGGGGTGGTTTCGAGGCAAAGCGGACCGTGATTCCCTCCACAGTGCGCACCAGGAAACGCTGAAGTTCCATGGCGGCGAATGCCAGGGTGCAGCGGCAGGCGAGCCGAGGCTGCCGTCGAAAGGCGATCTCGGTCTCGGCTACGGCCCATATTGGCGTGGAGCGTTCCGCTCCGGGATAGGGCAGGACAATTGTCAGGATCTGTCCCGCAACAGACCAAGAGTTAAGGGTGGGGTTGAGAATGTGTTTGGCAGTCATTGGTTGGAAATCTCTTGGTCGTTGTGGCGGAGAAGGGCAAAGGCTATCATGGGATTCAAATGGTGAGGGCCGGAAGCTTGATGCCGAATGCTCCAGCAATTTCTGTGGAGAACAGGCGGCGGGCTTCGCCATCATCCAAGCCCAGCCAGCGGCAGATGTTCTGAACCCCCTCGTCCGGAGCCAATGCGGATCCCGCAAAACACGAAGTGCCTGGGGAGCGAACCACCCGGTCATCGCCGACTTCGAGTTCGTGATGGGCGATGCGATAACGTCCGGGCGGCGCGCCCGCCGCCGCCATGCAATCCGTCGTGAAAAGCCTTCTTCCATGCGGCTTGGCACGGAAAAAGTTTTTCAAAACGAATGGCGGCAAGTGAATCCCGTCCGGGATAAAAAAGGCGGTCAACTCGTCACGAGACAACAGCCGCTGGGTCACGTTTTCGTGCCGGTGCATTTCTGAAGGAACACCGTTTCCGAGGTGCGTGCAAAACCTCGCTCCCGCATCGATGGCTTTGTCGATATCGGCTGCGGATGCGTTGGTGTGCCCGAGGGAGACCTGCACGCCTGAGCTCACCGCATGTCGAATGACATCGACACTGCCTGGCAGCTCCGAGGCGATGGTCAGCAGTTTGATATGCCCACCGGCGGCATTCTGCAGACGGTCGAAATCCGCGATGCTCGGCGATCCCATGTGCCGGGGGTCATGAGCGCCACGGTATCCGGGTTCTGGCGAAAGCCACGGCCCCTCGATATGATACCCGCAGGCAGCTTCGCCGACGACGGGGTCGGCGGACCGGATCTGTTCGATATTTTGCAGCTTTGCGCAAAGCGAGCCGATCCCGTCGGTGATAAGCGTCAGAAAGAACCTCCGGGTCTCGTGCGCGGCCAGCCCGTCCACCGCGCGCCGGAGATCGGCGGCGGCCAAATCAGGCTGTTGAAAATCCACGCCCGCGAACCCGTTGACCTGGATATCAAACAGGCTGGTTTTCACCCGAAAAAGAGGGGTTTGATATGCTGGTCGCAGAGATTTTTCGCGCCCATGGCTCAGAGAAGCGAAGCCGATCCCGCGTCAAGAAAACACCAGGCCGCCTGGTGGCGCTGGAGAATGGAAGACGGGTGCATGGGAGTGACGCTTCCGGTGAGGCAGTCCTTCACGGCCTGCGCCTTTCGCTTGTCCGGCACCGTGCAGATGATGGCCTTGGATTTCATGATTTGGCGGATGGACATCGAGACCGCCTGCTTGGGAACTTGCGCGAGAGTCTTGAACCATCCCTCGCCCATCTGCTGCTTGCGGCAGGCCTCGTCGAGGTTGACCACGAGATACGGGGCCGCGGTTTTGAAGTCGGCCGGAGGATCGTTGAAGGCGAGGTGTCCGTTCTCGCCGATTCCCGCAAAGCAGACATCGATCGGGTGCTTGGCGATGGTCGCCCCGACGCGCAGGCACTCTTTCTGCGCATCCCCTTCACCGTTGAGGTAATGAAAGGCGGCGAGCGGAAGGGGAAGCCGGGACACAAAGCGTTCCCACAGATATTTCCGGAACGAAGCCGGATGAGTGATCGGCATGCCGACGTATTCGTCGAGGTGGAAGGCGGTGACGCGCGTCCAGTCGATCCTCGGCTCTTTGACGAGCTGCTCGATCATTTCGAACTGCGAAGCCCCGGTGGCCACGATGATGTTGGCTTTTCCCATTTTCTGCAGGGCTTCGCGGATGAGTTTTGCGCCGAGCGCGGCAGCGGCAGCGCCGGATTCCTGTTTGGTTTTTGCGATGGTGTTTTTCATTGAATTATTTTGTGTGAGAGAATGGTTGCGCAGGAGCTGCGGATCATGAGTTTTCCTGGGATGGATACCGTCTTCTGCTGCCGGTCGGCGATGGCGTGGAAGGCGGCGGCGGCCATTTTGGAAATCGGCTGACGGAGCGTCGTCAGCGGCGGGATGGCTTGCGCCGAGGCTGGAATGTCGTCGATGCCTGCCAGCGAAATATCCTGAGGCACGCGCAAACCCGCCTCGTGGAGGGCGCGCAGCAGGGCCAGCGCAATCGAATCCTCCGCGGCAACCACCGCCGTCGGCATCCGGGCAAGGCCGAGAAGCGTCTTGACTGCGCGATCGGCGGCAGTGCTCTCGTTCCCCGCGACCGAAATAAACGAGCTTTTTCTGACAGAAAATCCGCGTGCGCGGAGACTCTTTCGCAGCATTTCGGCGCGCCGGTGGTTCGTCTTCGACTCCCTGGTGACAAATCCGATTTCCCGATGGCCGAGTCCGGCAAGGTAATTGATCACCTCATCGATTCCAGCCCCCTCATCCATGTGAATCTGCGTCGCGCCGGGGAAAACCTTCCCGGTTCCGATTTGGATAACCCGTTCAAGTTTGACAGGCCCCTTCGGCAGAAAATCGCTGCCGGCAAGAATCACGGCATCCACGCGGTGCCTTTGCAGCCCGGTGAGATCTTCCTTGCTGGGACCCGTCAACAGCAGGGAATGTTTGTTGCCTCTCGCCAGGGCCTGAAGCGTGCCGATGAGCCTCCCGAAATACGGGTCATCGAAGTTTTTTACGACGACTCCGATTGTGCGCGTCGGGGCACCAAGCAGCGCCAGCGCCGTCGCGCTCGGCTGGTAGTTCCATTCCGCCGCCATACGGCAGATCTTTTTTACCGTCTCATGGGATGCCCCGATTTCGCCGGCGCGCCCCGAAAGAGCGCGGGAAACCAGCGCCTGGGAAACCCCAAGGCGCGCCGCCATCTGCTTCTGGGTCGGAGCCGACAAATCGTGCATGCTGGGCATCTCGACATCGCTGCGAAATATGTCAAGCTCATACGAATGAGGGCATGCTATTATGATTGTCTGCAAGCCAGGAGGCTCTCGGGCGGCAATCTTTCTCGCGGGGCCTCGATCGAGGTGATCGAAGATCTGCCTCCGCTGCACGATGTGGAAAGTTCCCTCAAACTCGACGCGAAAGTTTCGCGTGTGTCTCGCGTCCCGGCCGGCGGAGAACCCGCCTTTGAAACGGTGGAGGGAAGGACGGAAATCGTGGTGCCTCAATTCCGTTGCCACCAGATGATCGAACTCCGGCTCGCGGATTAGGGCCCGGCTGACCGTCGAGGCATTTCCCTCAGAATGCGATTTTTTGTCGCCAAATTGTAGGTAAAACATTGACCTGCGTCAAGAAAACGTGGGGTTTGTCCGGTATTTTGGAGAAAACCAGTGGTGATATTGGCGGGGCGGCCTAAGTTACCCGCCTTATGTCATTTATGCCCCAATGGGAATATGAGGGCTCCGGCCAGTCCCGTCCTCTGCCCCGAATTCTTTTTGCCAGCGTTTTTGGTCCCTATGCCCGGGATGACGAGTTCGGGAGCCGCGCGATCAATCCGATGGAGCTTTACCACAACCAGGTGACCCGGCTGCAGGGGCCGTTTTCCTTGCGCATGTTCCACCGCTCGTGGGGGTTGATGCTGATCCGGGAAAACATCTCCGCACCGAGCGCGATCCTGGATTTTCCAACCCGGGAGCGATTTATCGAGGAGCTGAAAAACGAGTCCTACGACATCGTGGCGATCAGCGCGATTCCCCCAAATTTTTTCAAGGCCCGGGAAATGTGCCGTCTCGTGAGAGAGCTCCAGCCCCGTGCGAAAATCATCGTGGGCGGTCATATATCGGGGATGCCCCGAATCGAGGAGCGCCTGAGTGCGGACTATGTGGTTCGAGGTGAGGGGGTGCATTGGTTCCGCGAGTTTCTCGGGGAGGATGTCAATGCCCCGATCCGGCATCCCCGGATCCTTTCCGGCGTCGGCACGCGGACGATGGGGTTGGATCTCGTGGAGAAACCAGGGTATGTGGCGGCAACGCTGATCCCATCCGTCGGGTGTCCGATGGGCTGCAATTTCTGCTCGACCTCCGCGATGTTCGGGGGCAAGGGGAAGTTCATCAATTTTTACGAGACAGGGGACGAGTTGTTCGAGGTGATGACGGGTCTCGAGCGGGATCTCAAGGTGCAGTCTTTTTTTGTGATGGACGAGAATTTTCTTCTGCACAAGAAGCGGGCGCTGCGTCTGCTCGAGCTGATGGAGCAGCACGACAAGAGCTGGTCGCTCTACGTCTTCAGCTCGGCGAATGTCCTGCAGTCCTACAAGATGGACCAGCTTGTCCGGCTGGGGATTTCCTGGGTTTGGATGGGGTTGGAAGGAAAGAAGAGCCAGTATCAGAAGCTGGCCGGGACTGACACGCACGAACTGGTGCGCGAGCTCCAGTCGCACGGGATTAGCATCCTCGGCTCAACGATCATCGGGCTTGAGGAACACACGCCGCAGAATCTCGACGCGGCCATCGAGCACGCGGTGTCGCACAACACCGAGTTCCACCAGTTCATGCTCTACACGCCCGTGGCGGGCACGCCGCTTTTCGAGGAGCACCGTGCCAACGGGACGTTGATTGATCCGGAATGCGAGGACCCTTCCGATATCCACGGACAATTGCGCTTCGCGCACCGGCACGCACACATCCCGCCCGGCGATGAAACCGGTTTTCTGCTCAAGGCGTTTGCGCGCGATTTTGAAGCCAACGGGCCGAGCATCATGCGGATGGCCCGGGGCACCCTGCGCGGATGGAAGAAATATTCCAAGCATCCGGACAAGCGTGTCCGGGCGCGTTTCCAGCGCGAATCCGGCACTCTTCCGCACCAATTCTCCGCAGTGTTGTGGGCGACCCGTCGCTGGTATCCCAAGGGTTCCCCGATGTATCTTGAGGCGGATTCCATTCTGCGCGACCTGCACCGGCATTTTGGCATCTCGTCCAGACTGGCGGCCTCTTTGGGGGGGCGCTGGGTGTTCCGGGCGCTGAAAAAAGAGGTGACCCGGGAAAGCGGCGAGCCGCCGACGTTCTACGAGCGGTCTCCGGAGCTGGCTTCTGTGCGGCCCGTTGCTGCGGGTGCCGTTGCGGTGACGGCATAGGTTTCTGATCGGATTTGCGCGGTCCGCCAAGAGACCGGCGAGCCAGAGGAGCGGGTTGACATCACCCTCGATGCCGAATGGAACAAACAGAATCCGTCGGTTCATCAAAGCCGCTGCAGGGCCGGGAGCGAATATTTTTTAATGAGCTTGCCCTTGTTTTCCTCGATGGCTGCCGCGTCCAAAAACAGGACGCCGGGGTCCGCTTCGAGCTCGATTTTCTGGAACCCGTTGACCGGGTGCTTCGCGGCCTCGGCGAGATCGTCGAGGCTCCGGATTTCCCTCCCGTTGACTTTTGAGACGACGAGGTTATCCAGGTCCTCGTAGCCGATCGTGTCCTGGCTCGGGAGGATTTGGGAAATGAAGACGATCTTGCCGCGATCCTCGGGCATCTCGTTCTGGAACGCGTCGTAAAAAACCAGCCGTTGTGGTGCCTGCTTCATCCAGTCCCCGCCCCACTCTTGGAGATAAGGCCGCGAAAGCTCCATGAACACCACTCCGCCGAGCACGATGTATCTCGGGGCCCGGTCAACCACGTAGGATTCACTCAGGATCTTCGATCGGTCGCGCGCCTCCATCTTCACGGGGATCTCCAGGATTTTTCCCTCGCGGAAAACCCGGAATGCGAGCGTGTCGCCCGGATGGGAAACCGTGTTGGTGATATGGCTGAACGCGATCCTGCCGAATGCCGGGTCTTCGTAGTTGCCATCCTGATCGATGGCTTTTCCATCCACGGCGAGGATGACATCCCCCTTGCGCAGACCCGCCTTGTCCGCGGCGCCTCCTGTCAGGACCTCCGTGACGTAAACGCCTCCCGGCTCATTCAGGCCGATGTAGCGGCGGAGCTGCGGGTCGCGGGTCGAGGAAAACGCGAGCCCGGCGCGCGCGAATCCGCCGTAGTTGCTCTTCCCTGCCTCGCCGAGAAAATGTTCGATGACCGGCGAGGAAATCAGGTCCGCGGTCTGGCTGCGGGCGTCGTATCGCATGAGGAGGCCCAGCAGTTTTCCGTCGCGGACGGCGGGCAGGGTGAAACTCCCGTCGCGCTGTTGCATCGGGGCGCTGAGGCGGAAGAGGAGCAGCCCCATGTTGTCCAGCGGATACGCGCCGACGGTGATCGATGACACGGTGCCGAGGGTTTGCGCGATCTCGCCGTTCGGCTCAAGTTGGAGAACGGTGGCGCGGTCGCCGACACGCACGCCGCGATCGAGAGCCATCGGCTTCATGCCCGAGATGAAGGCCGGATCGGCGGGGCGGAGAACAGCGAGGTTGCATTCGTAATCCACCCGCTCGACGGTCGCGGAGGATTTCTCCGCGGTGCCCGCCTTCTCGAGTTCTATGAAGGTGTTGTTCGCGACGAGTTCCGCGGTCACGAGGATCCGCCCACCTTCGACCAGGGTTCCCAAACCGCGGCGGGAGGACGGCGCCTTCTTTGTCCACGGACGGAAAAAGTCGTAGGCCTGGTCGGTGGAGTTGACGCGGAGGATCGAGGAGTTGCTGGTTTCAACCGTCTTGTCCGGCGGGATACCCGGCTGGGGTGTCACCCCCGCCATCGCCGGAAGGCACAATGCCATAAAAAGAGCGCCCGCGATTGCCGCGTTGAAAGCACGGCGTCGGGAATTCTTGGGGACCGTGGTCTCTGCCGGGCATGGGGCGATCATAGGTTTTGTTCCTTTGTCACGGCGTAACGCAACAGGATCCGCTTCCGGGCCTCCTCGACCGCTTTGCGCTCGAGAACAATCGGGCGCCCGGCACCGGCCATCTTGATGACGTAATAATCGGCGGGCTTGGCGAATTGCTCCGCGACATCGGAGAGACGTTTGATCTTCGTGCCGTTGATCTCGTCCACGATGGCGTAGCGGAAGTCATTGGCGTAGACGTTCACCGGGTCGGCCAGGATCCCGCTCAGGGCAATGATCTCCGGACGTTCCTTGTAGATTTTATCCTCGATGAAAAAATCGAACATGTAGCGGAGCCGGAGGTCGTCCGGCTGGTGGGCGGTCATGAAATTCTGGTCCACGGGCTGGAAGATCAGCCCGCCGAAAACGACAAAGCGGGGATCTTCATCGTAGGCGTTGCTGTGGAGGTTGAACGGCCAGGGGTCGTTAAGCGGGATTTTGAGCCGGTCGGGTTTTCCCTCCCTCAGAATGTCGAGGGTGACATGATCGCCCTTAAATTTGCGCTCCACCGCCTCGGCTAGCGGAACCGTCCCTCCATCCAGCGAAATCGTCGCGTTGCTCGAGATCGGCAACCCGTCGATGGCCAGGAGGACATCCCCAGGCTTGACGATCCCGTCGGCGGAGCCGCCGCCATAAACGCTTCCGACCAGCACGCCGAGGTCATCGTCTTTCAAGCCGAGCGCCTTGCGGGCCGCCGGGTTGAAGAGCGTCTGGTAGCTCAGCGCCAGATCCACGTAGCGGTCGTAGTGGCCGTCCTCGATATCCTTGAGGAACCGTTTGATGACGGGCGTCGGGATCATGTAGCCGACGTTCTGCGCGACATCGCCGCTGTATCCCTGAAAGGCCACCCCGACGACCTTTCCGGCCTGCATGACCGGCCCGCCGCTGTTGCCGGGGTTGATCGCCGCGTCGATCTGGATCGTCAGGTGGGAATCCATCCCCGAGTGCGTGTAAGTCTGGAAGTCGATGCGCGAGACGATCCCCTTCGTCACCGAGAGACGCGAGCCTCCGATCGGGTAGCCATAGACCGATACGACGGATTCGATCGCGGGGATGCCGCCCAGATCCAACGCCGCGGTATCTTTGAAAAAGCCGGGCTCATCCACGGTCAGAACCGCGAGGTCGCAATCGTGCGCGATAAATAGCACGCGGGCCTGGCGGGGCTTGGGATCGCTCTCCTTGGAAACCGTCAGGAACCTCGCATTGCTGACGACATGGGCGTTCGTCATGATGCGGTTCCCGCTGATGACGAAGCCGGCACCGACTCCGCCGGAAACCTCGCCTGGGTTCCACGGCGCCTTGTAGTCGGGTTCTTGGGAGGTCGCCTCGATGCGGACGAGGCTCCTGGCAATCGGCGTGGCCTGGGCGATCCCCGTGACAACCACCAAAATCATCAAAAATCGAAACATCCGCGTCAACGTAAGCACGGACGCCGCTTTGACAACTCCCATTTTCAGGCCGCCGGAAAGCCGGGGGACGCTCGCAGGCAAGTGCGCGGGAGAGGGCAGGGCATCCCCCCCGTTTTTTTTGATCTCCGAACTCTTTCCTCCTCTCACTGGCCTCAACCTCATCGGCATCCACGGAACGTCCTCCGACAGCGGCGGCTCAGGCTTTTGAGCGGCGATACGAGAAATGCAAAAGAAGGAATCCCAAAACAGGCAAAAGGATATCCGTCCACAGAATGACTCCGGCGTTTCCGGGGGAATCGTTGTGAACGGCGATGATTTGATGGATGTGTCCGATGGCCGCGCCCCACAAGAAGAGCGAGGGTCCGAGAATGGCCGCCAGCCGAAAATGAAAGCTGCTGCGATGCGCAAGAATGGCAATGACCGCAAACCCGAGGCTGGCATATCCCACCTCGTATTGAAACGGGCTGTTTGCCCAACCGATAAAATGAGCCGCCATGTCAGCGAAAAAAACGTGCAGGACGAAATTGTATAAAAAACTCAACCCGATCGCGAAAAACAGGTAGCCCGCCAGAAATCGCTCCGCAACCGCCTGCCGACAACCCGGCCGGTGGAAAAGCAATGAAAAACCAGACGCGAGAACGCCCAGAATCAAAAATGTCAGCGTGAAATTGCCGAGAACGAATGCGACCAACTCAGTCATGCGGTTTCATGGCCCTCGTCAGGTATCGCTGGCTGGATCGCAAACGTCATTCCTCCGTGGCAAGGAGACTGCGCACGGAGATATCTTCGTCGATCTCTTCCCAATGAATTCCAATCCCCGGCCCAATAAAGCGCCAGTTGAGTCGCTGCTGCGGTGATGCGTTGCGCAATCGCGGGAACCACTCCAAAGGCGCACTGACGCGCCGACCGTCAACAAGCGTCACATCGATGGAGTCGTCCGTGATGTCAACGTCGATGGCCTTGGCTTCAGCCTTGGTTCTGCCTGTGGCGAGCAATGTGGTCATTCCATATCCTCCGTATGAGTGGTTCGTTTTGTTCGATCAGCTCTCTGAGCTCTTTAAGTTTCTTGCTGCGAAATCCATATGATTCCGCCAGCCTGATCGGGTCCATCCAGAACTTGGCATAATTCTCGGCATTTTCAACGTGAATGTGGACCGGTTCCTGTGCTTCACGGCTGAAAAAGAAGAATCTGTATCCCTCATGTCGGAAAACTTCTGGCACGGGTTGAGGATATCAGGAACAGGTTGCGAGGAAAGCGGAGATTTTTTTGCGAACGGCGGGCGTGAGCAATCGGCACCGGGACCGAGCTCCGGAACTGAATAAATCTATGAAAAATCCGCATAATCAAAATACAAGCCGGGTGCCGATTCGCTCGACGCCTTGTTAGCTTTTGTATTTCTCATTGAGAGCTTTCATGAACTCTTTCGCGTCTGCCTCTGAGTGAAACTCCTTGAAAACTATGACCAAAGCAATCTTCGCGGCCTTGATCGATTCCGACACGGTGTCTTCCTTCGGAGAAACCACCAATTCATAGGCCGCACCAAGTAAAGTCATCCCCTCAAACTGCGGGTGACTGGGATCGCAACAGCCATCTGAAAGTGTCGTGTTGATGCCTGCCAGTTCTGGCATCTCACGAAAAACGGGCACCAGCCCAGTTGTGCCAACGCCCGCTTGAAACAGATAACCCATCTTGCCGTCTCGGGGACCCCACAGAAAATCGACTTGAACTGTCGCTGGGGCGAGGCCTGCCGTAGGATTCCCAAGGGCAACAGGGGTCTGGCCGAAGCTATACAGAATGGGCGTATCTCCGATCCGCTTCCAGAACTGACCATCCTTAAAGACGAGAACGGTTGCAAAGGCAGATATTGCTGGTTCTGAGATAGGAACTGTCGAGCCTATACTGCGAATGTCAAAGAAACGTCGTAGAGCCGTGTCCTGGTCGCCTGCATTGACTTGTGCGGATAAGGAGCCAGCCGTAATGGCCAGAACACTGAGAATTACAGATAGAGTTTTCATATTGTTTCCGAACGTAAAATTGGGCTTGCTTGGGTTTATATTGAAATAGGTTCGATGCAGCCTATGGAGATATGAGTTTAATTTCAGGCGGCCAGTACCGGGCTTCCGGCGGGGGAAAACTCGCGCAGCCTTGCAACCACGGTCGGGACCAGTTCGCAGGCTCTCGCCAGATCGCCGGCCGAGTTGTAGCGTCCGAAGGAAAACCTGAGGCTCGCGCGGGCACGCTCGTTCGTGAGGCCCATCGCCTTCAGCACGTGGGAGGGATTGATCGAGCCGCTGGTGCACGCCGATCCCGCCGAGCAGCACAGGCCCTGCTCGTCGAGCAGGATCAAGGACCCTTCGCTCTCGACGCCCTCGAAGGAGAGATTGCTGGTATTGGGAAGGCGGTGGGTCCTGTCTCCGTTGACAGTGCATCCCGGGACGGCGGAGAGCATGTGTTCCTCGAAGGCATTCCGCCAATCCAGCACCTGCCGGCTGCCGATGTGTTTCGCGGCCAGCTCCGCCGCCTTCCCGAACCCCGCGATCGAAGCCACGTTCTGGGTGCCCCCGCGCCGCGCGCTTTCCTGGCTTCCCCGCAAGAGCGGCGTGAATTTCACCCGGCGGTTCACATACAGCGCCCCGACCCCTTTCGCCGCGTGGATCTTGTGGCCGGAGGCCGAAAGAAAATGGATTCCCGAATCGGCGATCGAGAGCGGCAGCTTTCCGAACGCCTGCACCGCATCGACATGGAGGAGGGTTTTCTTTCCCCGGGCGATCTCCGCGATCTCATGGACCGGGAAAAGCACCCCGGTTTCGTTGTTCGCCCAGAGCAGAGTCACCAAAGCGGTGTCCGTCCTGATCGCCGCCCCGAGCTGGTCCAAGTCCAGCATCCCGGCGGAATCCACCGGCAGCCAGGTGATTTCGTAACCCCGCTGGGCCAGGTGTTCGCAGAGCTTGATCGTCGCCGAGTGCTCGACCGCGGTTGTGACGATGTGCTTCTTGTCCGGATCGAGCGCCAGGGCCGACCCGATCGCCGAGTTGATCGATTCCGTCCCGCAGCTCGTAAAAATGATCTCCTCCACCCGGCATCCGGCCAGTGCAGCCACCCGCGCGCGGGCCTCTTCCAGAACCTTTGCCGCCTCGCGTCCGAGCGCATAGACGCTCGAGGGATTGCCGAATCCGTCCCGCAGCAACGGCACCATGACCTCCAAAACCTCCGGTGCGATTTGCGTCGTGGCATTGTTGTCGAGGTAGATCAGAGGTTTCATGTGAGCCCGAAAACTTATCCGGTGCCCGTCGCCTTGGCAATCTCCGACAACCGCCGACTCAGGGCAAACGCATGAAAAATCGTTCGGGTTTTGAGGTTCTGCCAAGGGAGAACGGGCGTCCCGCCCGTTGAGAGACTGACTTCCGCATGAAAACGCCCTGCGCCATTCACAGGCGGGACGCCTGTGCTCCCTGTATCCGCGAGACCCAGCGGGGTATTTTAATGCGTTTGCCCTGACCTCCGACTGCCGTCGCGGAAAAACAATCCTCTTCCGTTTTGCGGGAAACCGGTTTTTACTCCCCGCCCATGACGGAACCGGAGGCATACATCGCGCTGAACATGATCCGCAAGGTCGGGCCCGTGCGGGTGCGCCGGCTGCTTGATGCGCTCGGGTCGCCGGTAAATGTCCTGCACGCGGGAGAGCGCGAGCTGATCGGGGTCGAGGGCGTCGGGCCGGATGTGGCTGCATCGATCCGCGGGTGGGAGAGCCAGGTCGATCTTGCCGGGGAACTCGCGCTGGTGAAGGACTTCGGGGCCCGTGTCGTGACAATGGGCTGCCCGGAATATCCCGCCCTGCTGCGCGAGATCCATGATCCGCCGATCGTGCTCTATGTCTGGGGGGAATTACAAGATCGCGACCGGCACGCCATCGGGATTGTCGGGACAAGAAAGCCGAGCCACTACGGCGGCGAGTGCGCGAAAAAGCTTTCCTACCAGCTCGCGTATTCCGGGGTCACCGTGGTGAGCGGGCTGGCGAGGGGCATCGATACGGCCGCGCATCAGGGGGCGCTCGCCGCAAAAGGCCGCACGATCGCGGTCATCGGGAGCGGGCTCCTCTCGCTCTACCCGCCGGAAAACCTGCCCCTCGCGGAAAAAATTGCCGGATCCGGCGCGGTGGTGAGCGAGTTTTCCATGAATGTGCAGGCCGACAAACAGACGTTTCCGATGAGGAACCGGATCATCAGCGGCTGCTCGTTCGGGCTTCTCGTCGTCGAGGCCGGCGGCCGGAGCGGTGCCCTGATCAGCGCGAACCAGGCCGGCGAGCAGGGGCGCTCGATCTACGCGGTGCCAGGCCGGATCGACCAGCCGAATGCCATCGGCTCCAACCGCCTCATCCAGCAGGGGGCGAAGCTCATCACGTCGGCTTCGGACATCCTCGACGACATGGGCATGCTCTTTGCGGAGTCCCCGGCTTTGTCGCCCCCGCCCGCGCCCGAACTCGGCGGCAACGAGGCGCTTGTTTACGGGGCGCTCGGGGACGAGGAGATGCATACGGACGAGATTATTTCGAGATCCGGGTTGCCATCGCACGTCGCGTCTTCTACGTTGCTCGCCCTTGAAATGAAGAAGCTGGTGCGGCAGCGCCCCGGCAGCCGGTTCGTCAAACTCCGCTGAAATCACCCATGTCAAAATCCCTCATTATTGCAGAAAAGCCGAGTGTTGCCGCCGATCTGGCCAGAGTGCTGGGCAAGCTCCCGAAAAAGGACGATTACTTCGAGAACGACGAATACGTCGTGACTTCCGCCATCGGCCACCTGGTCGAGCTCTGCCTGCCGGGCGAGATGGACAAGAAGCGCGGAAAGTGGAGTTTCGCGAACCTCCCGATCATCCCCGACCACTTCGATCTCAAGCCGATCGAAAAAACCCAGTCCCGCTTCAACCTGCTCAAGCGACTGCTCAAGCGCGCGGACATCACCGATGTCATCAACGCCTGCGACGCCGGCCGCGAAGGGGAACTGATTTTCCATTATCTGATCAAGCTGGCTGGCAGCAAGAAACCGACCCGCCGGCTCTGGCTCCAGAGCATGACCCCGGAGGCGATCCGGGAGGGATTCGCCGGGCTGCGTCTCGGCGAGGAGATGATCCCGCTCGCCGATGCCGCGGTCTGCCGCAGCGAGAGCGACTGGCTGGTCGGCATCAACGGGACCCGTGCCATGACCGCCTTCAATTCCAAGGGCGGGGGATTCCAACTCACGCCGGTCGGCCGGGTCCAGACCCCGACGCTCGCCATTCTTGCCGAGCGCGAGGAGAAGATCCGGGCGTTCAAGCCGCGCCCGTTTTTTGAGGTTTACGGCGATTTTGGGGTCGCCGCCGGGAGCTACCGCGGGCGCTGGTTCACCGAGGGGTTCAGGAAGAACGGCGACGAGGACGCCCGCGCGGAGCGGATCTGGGAGCGCGCCACGGCGGAGGCCATCGTCGCCAAGTGCGACTCGAAGCCCGGCATCGTGGTCGAGGAAAAAAAGCCGGCAACGCAGATCGCGCCTCAGCTTTACGACCTCACCACGCTCCAGCGGGAGGCGAACTCGCGTTTCGGGCTCAGCGCGAAGCGGACGCTGCAGATCGCGCAGGCGCTCTACGAGAGGCACAAGGTTCTCACCTATCCCAGAACCGACTCGCGCTATCTCCCGGAGGACAACACCGGCAATGTCAAAGCCGCCTTCACGAAGCTCGAGGCACCGGATCTCGCCGAGCACGCCCGCAAGGCGCTTTCCCAGGGCTGGGTCCGCCCGAACAAGCGGATTTTCAACAACGCGAAAGTCACCGACCACCACGCGATCATCCCCACGGGGGTTTCCACGAAGTCCCTCGATGACTTCGAGCTGAAGGTTTACGACATGGTTGCCCGCCGGTTTGTCGCCGCATTTTTTCCGGCCGCGCAATTTGAGGTCACGACCCGCATCACCCGCGTCGAAGGCGAGGCGTTCAAGACCGAGGGGAAAGTGATCACCGATCCCGGCTGGCTCGCGGTCTATGGCAAGCAAGCCGCCTCGGAGGACGAGCAGAATGTCTGCGCGATCCGCAGCGGCGAGACCGCCCGCACCGAGGCGATCGAGATCAAGGAAAACGAGACGAAGCCGCCATTCCGTTTCAACGAAGCCACCCTGCTCGCGGCCATGGAAGGCGCGGGCAAACTGGTGGACGACGAGGAACTCCGCGAGGCGATGAGCCAGCGGGGGCTCGGCACGCCCGCCACCCGCGCCCAGATCATCGAGGGCCTGATCCTCGACGGCTACCTCGTCCGCCAGGCGCGCGACCTCATTGTCACGTCGAAAGGGCTTTCCCTCATCATCCTGCTCCGTGGGCTCGGCGTGCAGGCGCTCACCTCCCCGGAAATGACCGGAGAATGGGAGCACAAACTCAAACGCATGGAGCGCGGGGAAATGCCCCGGCCGCAATTTATGGACGAAATCCGCGCATTCACAAACGACATCGTCGAAAAGGCGAAAAACTTCCAGGGCGATACGGTTGCCGGCAACTTCCAGCCTCTCGACGAGAAATGCCCGAAGTGCGGCCACGCGGGGTTCGTCGAGACATTCAAGGCTTTCGAATGCGGCGCGAAATGCGGGGCGATCATCTGGAAAAACATGGCCGGCCGGCAACTCGAGCGCGAGGAAGTCAGCAAGCTGCTCCGCGATGGAGCCGTCGGGCCGCTCGAAGGGTTTCGCAGCAAGATGGGGCGCCCGTTCGCGGCCGTGGTCAAGCTCGATCCCGAATTCAAACAGGGCTTCGATTTCGGGGACTCGCAGGACTCCTCGCGCCAGATCGATTTTTCCGTGCTCCCGTCCATCGGGACCTGCCCGGCCTGCAAATCCGGAACCATCCACGACACCGGCACGGCCTGGCAGTGCTGCAAGACGCCCGCCTGCAAATTCCGCATGGGGAAATCGCTCTGCCAGCGGGAGATCCCCCGCGAACAGGTCGTCCAGCTCATCGAAACGGGAAAGACGGATTTGATTTCGAAATTCATCTCGAAAAAAGGCCGCCCGTTCTCCGCGTTTCTCAAACTCGAGAACGGCAAAGTGGGCTTCGAGTTCGAGGAGCGCAAACCCGCCGCGAAGAAAACCGCCCGCAGCCGCGGGGCCGCATCCGGAACGCCGCGCGCGGCCTGATCCGATCGCGACCGGAAGAGGATTGGCCGGATGACGCGGAGGGCCCTGCGGCGGTTTATGGGGGTTCTGTTTGGTCCTTCCCTCAGGGCATGGATTCTTCATTTGCATCGCCCGCGCTGTCGTTGTTACATTGATTCGCAGATGAGCCTTCACCGCCCCTCACTTGGGAAATTCCTCCGTTTTATCCTCCTGAGTTGTTTGTTCTTTCATCTCCTTCCTGCCCCGGCACAAACCGCGGACGGTCTGCGCACCAAGGACAAGCCGGGTCTGGCGCTCGTGAAGCCCCAGGCCTGGTCGAATGACGACCAGGCGACGGTTCTCGAGTTTCTCGGTTTCACCGACCATTCGGGCTACTTCGAGTTCCGCACGGCAAGGACTCCGAACTATCAGGTCGCCACCGCAAAAATCGTGAAATTGGTCGTTTATCCCGAGAGCCCGCAGTCGCTCACGACGGCCGAGCAACGGGCCTCCCTGCAAAAAACTGTCGACGACTTCGACGCCCTTTCCTCACGGTTCCCCGCTGCGGCCCGCCAACTCGAAAAAGCGGGGACCCCGCTGAAGGCCGATGCCTCCAAATATGATGGAGGGAACGTGAAGGACGGCGGGCAGTGGCTTCTCCGCAGCGTTTATTACAGGCAGAAAGCCACCGTCCTCGCGGACCTGCTCCGGCCAGAACTCATGGCGGCACCAAGAATCAAAGAGGTGGACCTCTCCATGAACCAATACTACCTCGGGCTCCAGGATCTCGCCAAAGCGGAACCGTCGGTGGGCAGCGTGGTCGCCGGGGTCCGTTCGCTTTACCAGAGCCTTGTGCGGAAGGCCGATCGCGACGCGTTGTTGAACCAGCTTAATTCGCCGACCCTCGGCTTCGACCAGGCCTCGGATCTTGTCAAGCAGCTCAAAGACCTCCAGCCCGGGGAGGATGCGCGGGCCAACCTCTTCGTGCAGAGCTGGGACACGGCGGTCGCCAACGCCGGAAAACTCACCAAGCAGATTGAAGACACCCAGACGCAATTCGAGAGCACGATGCCTGCCACGGCGGATTCCGGCAAGGTCCCCGTGATTTCTCCGGAACTTTCATCGAGCCTCGAGTCGCTAGCCGGTGCGGTGAAGGCCTTCCGTTCCGGGTCCCCGCCGGTGGCGATCCACGTGCCTCTCCAGCTCGCCGACGCGATGAGGACATGCTGGGAAAAATTTCCCGGGCTTGCCAGGCAGGTCCAGGCCCGCGAGTTCATCGATGCGAAGTCTGTTCTCGACCCGCTGACCAACCAGGCAGACATCATCGGCCCCCAAACATCCAAAGCCCTCTCCGGCCTCCAGAAGAAACTCGCGGCCGGGATCGAAAAATTCCAGGCCCTCCGAAACGAGGGCAAAATGCTCGCCGAGAACGACAAGATCGAGGAGGCGCTGAAAAAATACCAGGCGGCCTTCGCCATCATCCCGGCCAAGGACGTCGCCGACAAGATCGACGCCCTGAAAAAGCAGTAGGCGAAGAAATCCGTTCCCTTGTGGAGGGCCGGGCGCTGTCCCTGCCCATTTGCTTGCTCTGCGGCGGTTCGAAGGAAAGTCCTCCTTGGCAGCGTCGCGAATTCGTGGTGGGTTTGGCGATGCCCGTCAAGAAGCGCCCCCGCAAATCCGCAGCCCAGAAGCCCGGCTCCGCTCCGGTCATCGGGGCGCTGATCGTCGCTTTGCCTTGATTCCAAATCCGGGGGGGCAGAATCGCTGAGTCCAACCGTCTGAGAAAAAGACGGTTGGGCCAGCGGCTCTACCAAAATTGCGCCTGTTCGGGGAGTTCTTCGGGCGGAACGGTGCTCGCGGGCGAGCCGTGGATGACGCAACTGCGCTCCCATTGGGCGTGGGTGACAAAGATTGCCCGAACGCTGCCTTCTGGCGGCAGATTGGCTTTCACGCGCTCGATGTGGGTTTCTTGGCGCGCGAAGGATGAGGCGGTTGTTGGTGAGTTGGTCGAGCGGCTTCTTCAGCGCGGCGTCTGTCATGGAGTCGGTTGTGACGAGGCAGCCATCCTTCGGTTTGTCCTCACCGCCGGTTGGGTCGTTGGCTTTACATTTGCGGCGGGGGTCGAGTCCGGCAAGAACTTCATCCGAGGCCAGTTTGAGGATGTGCCGAGCGTAAGGTGCTCGACCGCTGAGCCGTTCAACGCGAAGAGGGGCATCGAGCGGATCTTTCTCGTCGGCTTTGGCTTTCGCAGGCTTGCCAGTTTTTTTCTTGGCCTCTTTCGCTGCTGCGGCATCGCGGGCGGCTTGCAGGGTGTCGGCGGAGCTTTTACCGATCTTGTCGCACCACGCGAGGATCTCGCGGAGCGTGAGGGTTTTTCCGTTATGCCATTTTCCTTTCGCGCGGCTCCTCAATACATCGTCAGACTTGTCACCGTTTATTGTCGGCAGATACGGCCAGAGGAATTGCACGCGCTCGCTCTGAATGAGCTCTTGCACGGGGTCAAAAATGAGGGCTTTTTTCGCATCCGGGTGCATGAGCATGGTTTTGAGGTTATTCGCTGGGCAACCTGTGGCTTCATTGTCTCGGTGCCGTGGCTCTGCATGAGTTTCTTGGCGTTTTCCTCTTTCTCCGTGTCTACGTCGTTATCCTCAGTTTCGGTGCTAGCCCAGCGGCGGTTCCCATCGTATCCGCGATTGTGAGCATACCAGCGGAGCACATCCTAGAGCTCAGGCCAAGCGAGGAGTTTTCCACCACGAAGGACTCGCGCTGACAGAAGCCACGGTGCGGAGTGGCCTCCCGCTTGCTGGTGTTTTGCTGCAATTTGATCGGGAGCGAGTATCCCGAGGTGGGACAGGAGTTGTTCGATGCGTTGAATGCGGCGTTTTGTCGCGCGGATGTGGCGACGCTGACGGCGAAAGTCTCGGCGCTTGCTCGCGAGGCAATCGTCTGAGGGGAATGTGACGGCTCCGGCACCGAGGATATTCGGGACTTCGCCATTTGCGGTCTGGAGCACGGCCCATCCGATGGAGGAGTAGCCTACATCGAAGGCGAGTTGAAGGTCGCCGGTGGACGACGAGGATTTTTCTGTTGCTGGGGTGGAGTGGAGCGTGTATTTTTTCATCTGGAATCAAGACAAAGTTAGGAGCGCAGGCAGTTCTTTCTCCACGCCAGCCGTGCGACACCTGCAACAACAAGCGCTTTAATTTGAAAGAGACGGGGTTTAATCGCCCCGTCTTTTTCTTTTGATGCCAGGCGATTCGTTGCCGGTTTCATGGGGGACGGAAGAGCATCGTAGCTGAAGCTCCTCGAAATTGGAGCCCAAATTCTCGGGATCTTTCTGGTTCCTTGGTTCTTCATGGCGCGGACGATAACGTGGTCGCCCGGTCAACGGCTGTCCTACCGCGGAAAAAGATTTTGGAATGCTCGGCTGGAATCCGATCAGGCGCGAAGCGCGGTTTTCGCTTGCTGGGTGATTGAGGAAGCCCGCACACTCCCCGCCATGGAAGTGCCCGACCAGTGCCGGATTTCGACCGATGTGCGCGTGATGTATTTCGATACCGACGCGGGCGGGGTCGTCCACAATATCGTTTATCTCCGGTTTATCGAAACCGCCCGGACGTATCTGGCGATCCAGATGGGGATGAGCTTTGCGGAGATCGAGCGCACGGGGATCCATCCGGTGGTCACGCGCACGGAGATCGATTACAAGCGGCCCGCGCGGCTCGGTGACGAACTCCGTGTGGACGGCCGGGTGGTGGAGTGGAGCGGCATCCGGTTCTGGGTCGAGTTCGAGGTGGTCCGGCCGTCGGACGGGGCGCTTCTCGTCAAATGCCGCCAGTCGCTTGCCTTGGTGAAGATGCCGGAGGGGCGGCTGGTGCGCCTGCCGGAGGGGTTCCCGGCATCGCTGGCTTTGGGAGGCTGAGAAGAAGCTTCTGCGGTGATGACGCATGGGCAGGGATGCCCATGCCACAAGAAGCAGTCGCTGGGAAACCTTTTGGCCTGCGAATAAATGTTTTCGCGGGGGGGGGAGATCGTGTTTAATTCCCGTTTCTATGGAAAACGTGATCATTGTGGGCACGGGATGTGCCGGACTGACTGCCGCCATCTATTCGGCCCGCGCGAACCTCACCCCGCTCGTCTTGGAAGGACGGATGCCGGGCGGCCAGCTTACGACCACGACCGCCGTGGAAAATTTTCCCGGGTTCCCCGAGGGGATCGACGGGCCGGATCTGATCGGGCGCATGCACGGGCAGGCGGAGAAATTCGGGGCGCGCTTCCGATACGGGGTCGTGGAGGAATTTGAGCCCGGCCCGCCACACCGAGTCAAAGTCGATAGCGAGTGGGTCGAGACCCGCGCGCTCATCATCGCCAGCGGCGCCTCTCCCCGCTACACCGGCATCGAAGGCGAATCCGCGTTGATCGGCCACGGGTTGACATCGTGCGCCACCTGCGACGGGGCCTTCTACCGGAATGTTCCGGTGTGCGTGGTCGGAGGAGGGGACTCGGCGTGCGAGGAGGCGTTGTTCCTCACGCGGTTTGCCTCCGTCGTCTATCTCATCCACCGACGGGACACGCTTCGCGCTTCCAAGATCATGGCAGACCGCGTTCTGGCGAATCCCAAAATCAAGCCGGTCTGGAACTCGGTTGTCTCCGCGTTCCTCACCGACGAACCCGGCGAAGTGCGCGGCGTCCGCCTGCGGGACACCAAAAACGGTGCGGAGAGCGAACTCGACATCAAATGTGTCTTTGTCGCCATCGGGCACGAGCCGAATACCGCCGCCTTCCGCGGGATCCTCGACACCGACGCGAACGGCTACCTTGTCCAAAAAAATGGAACCGGGACAAATATTCCCGGGGTTTTTGCCGCGGGCGATGTCGCGGATCACGTGTATCGCCAAGCGATCACAGCCGCCGGGCAGGGGTGCGCGGCGGCGATCGATGCCGAGCGATGGCTGGCCGCAAAGGAATAGCCCCGGTTTCGTGCAAACAACCGTTCCCCATCGCTCTTCGCGAGGTCTGAAAATCTGCGACCTCACCCAGTTTTATTCGCCGGTCAGCGGAGGGGTGAGACGCTACATCGAGCAAAAATCCGCATTCCTGCGGGCCCACCGCCCAGACTGCAAACACGTCATCATCGTTCCCGGCGAATCCACCGCCCGCTCCGGCGACGACAAAGTCCGGGTCTATACCATCGCGTCTCCGCTCATCTCGCGCACATCCCGCTACCGCGCGCTGACCAAGCTGCACCTGATCGAAGAGGCGCTCGAAAAAGAACGCCCGGACATCATCGAATCCGGCGATCCCTACCAGGTGGCATGGAAAGCCGTGGCCTCTGGGCGCGGCCTCGATATCCCGGTCGTCGGGTTTTATCACTCGCACTTCCCCGAAGCCTACATCCGGACCGTGGCCAAATTCTTCGGGCGCGTCGCGATTTCGATCACCGACGATATCTGCAAGAGCTACGTCAAGGCTCTCTACAACCGCTTCGAATGCACCTTTGTGCCCAGCCCGGTGCTGGCCCGCCTGCTGGGCTCATGGGGAGTCGAGCGCCTTCACACGGTCGATCTCGGGGTGGATGCCGGAGTTTTCATCCCCGACATCCCCGACCGGGCGGAAACCCGCGCGCGGATCGGGATTCCGGAGCCGGCCAGGTTGCTTCTCTATGTCGGGCGTCTTGCACAGGAGAAAAATGTGAGGACGCTCTTCCGCGCGTTTTCGCTCCTGCATGCGCGTTCTCCCGGGAAATACCACCTGCTCTGCGTCGGCGACGGGGCGCAGCGTCCCGCTGTCGTGCACCTTCGCGAAAAAACCGGAAGCGTCCACTGGATGCCCTACTGCACGGACCCGCGCGAACTGGCCGCGATCTACCGGGCCGCGGATCTTTTCGTCCACCCGGGCGTGCAGGAAACCTTCGGGCTGGTCGCCCTCGAGAGCCAGGCCAGCGGCACCTGCGTCGTCGGCATCCGCGGCAGCTACATGGACCGGATTATTTTCAGCGACCAGCACCTTTGGGCGGCGGAAAATTCCCCGGCCGCCCTCGCCGATGCCATCGGGTCGAAATTCACTCTCGACCTCCGCGCGGCGGGACTGAAGGCCAGCGCCGAAGCCCGCGGCCGCTATTCCTGGTCGAACGTCTTCGCCAGGATTTTCGAAATCTATTCTCAGGTGGTGGACGGATACAGCCGATAGAAAAAGCAGCTATGTTGTCCGGAACACCTACCCCACACGTATTTACGCTTCAGGATCGAGGAGTTGAAGCGCTGCGAGGCGGCGGTAGGCACCGTTTTCCCGCGAGTAAAGCTCGTCGTGCGTTCCCGTTTCGAGGACGCGTCCCTGTTCGATGACGAAGATCCTGTCAACACGCCGGATGGTTGAAAGCCGGTGTGCGATGATGATCGCCGTCCGGTCCTTCAGGAGCGCGACAAGAGCTTTTTGAATGAGCTGCTCGCTTTCGGAGTCCAGCGAGCTGGTTGCCTCGTCGAGAATCAGGATCGCGGGGTCTTTCAGGAGCGCACGGGCAATCGCGATGCGTTGTCTTTGGCCGCCGGAGAGCTTGATGCCACGGTCCCCGACCAAGGTCTGGTAACCTTCCGGGAAACTGTCGATGAATTCGTGGCAGGCCGCGAGGCGGGAAGCGGCAACCACCTCGTCGATTGTGGCGCCGGGCTTCCCATAACGGATGTTCTCCTCGAGCGTCCCGCCAAGGAGCAACACTTCTTGGGGGACGATTGCGAGATTGGCGCGGAGGTCGGCGACCGAAAAATCCCGTGCCGGGCGACCATCCACAAGGATGCGGCCGGAATCCGGTTCGTAGAACCGCAGGAGGAGGGAAACGATGGTGGATTTTCCGGCCCCGCTCGCGCCAACCAAGGCGATGCTCTCCCCGGCAGCGACATCGAGGGACAGATTTTGAAGCACCGGGATTTCATTTCGCGAGGGATAGCGGAACGACACTCCGTCGAATCGGACGGAGCCCTGAAAACGTGGCGGGGGTGTTGTGGCCGCGGCATGCCGCGAGTCAATTTCCGGGCTCTCCTGCAGCAGTTCGCGGACGCGCTCGGTGGCCCCGAGTGTTTTCTGGACCTGGCTTGTCACCTCGGCAAAAGAGGCGACCGAGCCACCCACGAACGTTGTGTAAAGAACAAACCGGGTGAGTTCGCCGAACGTGAGTTGCCCCGCCAGCATCAGGTGGGCACCAAACCAGAACACCAGCACAATGGAGCCGAAGACTCCAAAAATGATGAAGGAGACCATGGATGCCCTCAGGCGCGCGGTGCGGAGAATGACCCTGAGAAAGGAATCCAGGTGTTGCGAGTAGCGGGCGATTTCAAGCCGCTCGTTACCGAAGGCTTTGACATTGGCGATGCCCTGAAGCGATTCGTCAAGGACGGTTCCAGCATCCGCAAGCCGGTCCTGGGCTTCCCGCGCATGGCGTCGGATGTAGCGGCCGTAGATGATCGCCACCAACACGAGCACCGGAAACGTGGAAATCATGAGGCCGCTGAGTTTGAGGGACGTCCAGGCGACCATGAAGATGCCGCCCGCCATGAGAAGGCTCTGGCGCAGGGTCTGCTGGATTGTCATGGTGAGTGTGTCCTGCAAAAGCGTGAGATCGTTTGTGAGGCGGCTGGAGAGCTCTCCGATTCTCCTGCTGGCAAAGAAGGACATGGGCATGCCGATCAAGCGGGCAAAGGTTTCCCGCCGGAGATCCGCGAGGGCGCTCTCGCCGCACCGGTAAAACCATGATGTCGCAAAAAACGAGCAGACCGCTTGCGTGGCGAGAGTGGCAAGAAGCAGGAGGGCTGTCGTATCGATGTGCGATGCGGCCCCCTTTTTGGCTCCGGAGAATGCTCCGTCAAGCAGAACGCCTGTCAGATACGGGAAACACAGGCCGAGCGAGGTGGAGGCGAAGAGGGTGATGATGGCGGCACAGAACGGCAGGCGGTAAGGCCGGAGATAGCGGAATACAAAGGCCGCATCTTCGGTCTTCTTTTGAAGGGCGGGTTTTTCTTGGGTGTCCTTCATGATTTCGTAGCGGAAGCGGGAAGCCGGGTCACTCCGGCGACTTCCTCCAAAGCGGTGATTGTCCGGTCCATGTCTTCTTCCGGGGTGATTTGCCCGGCCAGCACGCGGGTGCGGTCCCGCATCGGGGCATCCTCCAGAATGCGGCTCAAACGCCCTGCGAGCGATTCTGCGGAGACCGCCCCGCGTGGCATCGCGAGAGCGGCCCCGAGCCTGCGGAGGCGCTCTGCATTGTCGGGCTGGTCGTAGGAAAAAGGAATCACAAGCGATGGGATTCCGCAGCGCAATGCCATGCCGCAACTTCCGATTCCCCCATGGTGGACCACCGCTGCCGCATGGGGGAAAACCGATTCCAGCGGAGCATAGGCGAGGCTCAGTATGGTCCTGGGAAGCTGTGCGGGCGGGGGGGAGGTTCCGATCAAAAGGATCGCGCGACGGCCGAGTGCGGTTGCCGCCTTTGCAGCGAGACTGTAGAAATCGTCGGCGATCTGGACCATGGACGATCCGAGCGTGAAAACCAGCGGCGGTTCCCCCGCTTCGAGAAAGGCAGAGATCGCGCGACTCGTGTCCGTTCCCGCCTCCTGTTCAAAATACGGAAACCCTGTCTGCCGGACCTGTGGCGGCCAGTCATCTTGGGGGGCGGCGAAAAATTTCGGGAAGAGGGCTAGCGTCAGAAGCGGCGAATGTTTCCCTGCAAAGACGGGGTTCGTGCCCGGGGGATGGCCGAGTTCCCGACGGAACGAGAAAAGCGGCTCCGCCCATCGCGAGGTCAGACGGTTTCCAAATGCCAGCAGAAGCCGGTGGGGGAGGCTTCCCAAATGGCGGAGGTGGTGGAATGCCTGCATGGGCGCGAGCACGCACGGATCGAGCGCGGAGAGAAACGAACTCGGGGACAGCACCGCATTGACCCAGGGAATACCGCATTTTGCGGCGACGAGAGGAGCCACATAAAGCAGTTCCCCCACGACGAGAAGATCCGCTCCCGCGCAAGCCCCGGAAAGATCCGAACAGGTTTCGCGCACTGCGGGGAAAACCTCCTCGCGCAACAGCCGTTCCGGACCCCGCCACGGATCGCTGATCCTTCGGGCCTGATGGCTGGACGGTTCGAGATCGGGACGGATCGGGTGGAATTTCCAGCCGCACTTCGTCACATGGTCCCGAAACCTTTTTGAAGCGGCAACGACGATCTCATGCCCGCGTTTTTCCGCCGAGCGGGCCACGGCAAGAAGCGGGTGCAGGTCGCCGAGGGTTCCTAGGGAAGCAAATGTCACGCGCATGAAGTCGCGCATCCTCTGCACGAGATCGGGGATTGTGGCGAGCGTTTTCCTTCGCCGGGGACACGCGTTGTGGCCGGTGAGGACCTCTTGCATGGCGGGCGTGACGCCGGGCAGGATGTCAGCCGGACAACGAATAGGGGGTCACTGCCGGCGCTCGTAGGCCCGCTGGAGGGCTTCTGCCAAGAGCTTGCGCCGGAGCGGTTTGGTGAGGTAGCCGTTCATCCCCGCTTCCAGGCAAAGCAGCCGGTCGGACTCGGAGGCATGGGCCGTCAGGGCGATGATCGTGGGTTGGAGGTCTGCGGGAAATCCGGCGCGGATCTGTTTCGTGGCCTGGATGCCGTCCAGTTTCGGCATTTGAACGTCCATGAGAATCACTTCGTACGGGTGCAGACGCATGGCCTCGATGACTTCGTGCCCGTTTGAGGCAACATCAGCCTGGTAGCCCATGCGACCGAGCACCAGGCTCAGCAGTTTCTGGTTCGAAAGGTTGTCCTCCGCGAGAAGGATGCGCAATGGCTGGTTGGCCGCCATGTCTTTAGGCAGGTCGGCAGAAATCTCCGGCACCCCGGTTCCGGCGAGATCGACCAGCGCATTCCGGAGCAGCCGCGGATTCACGGGTTTGGTGAAAACCCTCGCGAGCAAGCCCGGCGGAATCTTTTGAAAAGGCAGCCCGCCGGAGGAGAGAAGCACGATGGGGATCTGGTTAAAACGAGGTATCGCCCGCATGGCTTGGGCGACGGTCACCCCGTCCATCTCCGGCATGTGGTAATCCATGAGAACAAGGTCGCAGCCCCCGCCCTCGCTCAGATATTTCAAAAACGCCGCCCCGCTCTCGAAGGAAACCGTCCCGGCCCCCCAGGATTTCAACTGGAGCCCGAGATAGCGCCTGTTCGTGGCGTTGTCGTCCACCAGTGCGATCTGGAGGTTGGTGAGCCGGGGGCGGGGGGCTTCGCGCGGCTGCGCCGGGTCGGTTGTGGAGTCGGGTTCCAACGGGATGGTGAAAGAAAATGTGCTCCCTTCTCCCGGACGGCTCCGCACGGAGATCGAACCGCCCATCAATTCGATCAGGCGCCCGGAAATCGCGAGCCCGAGACCGGTTCCCCCGAAGCGCCGCGTCGTGCTGGCATCCGCCTGAATGAACGGCTCAAAAACCTTTCTTTGCTGTTCTTCCGACATCCCGATGCCGGTGTCGCGCACCCGGAAGCGCACCGGCACGCTGCCGGGCTCCGCGGGTTCAAGCGCATCGACCGAGACATCCACCTCGCCACGCTCGGTGAACTTCACCGCGTTGGTGAGCAGGTTTGTGAGGACCTGACGGAGGCGGGTGACATCGCCGACCACATGCTCGGGGCATTTGTCGTCGATGAGGTCACAGACTTCGAGTCCCTTCCTGTTGGCCTCGGGAGCCACCATTTCGAGGCAATCCTCGACCGCCTCGCGCAGGTCGAAGGATGCTTTTTCCAACTCGATCCGCCCGGCTTCGATTTTCGAGAAGTCCAGGATGTCGTTGACCACCGAGAGGAGCGTGTCCGCGCTCTTGTTGATGGTGTCGGCGAATTCCCGCTGCTCCGGATCCAGCGAGGTGTCCATCATGAGATTCGAGAACCCGACCACGGCGTTCAGAGGCGTGCGGATCTCGTGGCTCATGGCTGCGAGGAATGACGACTTGGCGTTGTTCGCGAGTTCCGCCTCGGTGATTGCGGCCCGCAACGCCCGCTCGATTTCCTTGCTCGGGGAGACGTCCCGCGCCACCGCGAGAACGGCATCGTTTCCGCAGGCCGTGAGGCGGGTTTCGAAGTGCCGCCACAGGGAGCCCGACGGAATGTTGTATTCGAACGATACGGTCCCACCGTGCGTGGGTAACGTCCGGATCTTCTCCGAAAACACCGCCGCGATTTCGCGCGGGAACATTTCCTCCAGCCGCTTCCCGGCATACCCGCCCGGGCCGCCCTCTTCTTCACCGACAGCCCCGCGGCATTCCAGAATTAATCCGTCCCGCCGGATGAAAAACACGAGGTCGGGCGTCACCGCGAGCAGCGCGCGGCTCCGGTCCTCCTTTTCCTTTTCGAAAAAATAGTCCCGCACCGCCTTTTGGACGATCTGGACCAAGTGGGAACTGTTCCAGGGTTTCGAGATGAACCGGTAGAGATCCGCCTCGTTGACCGCGTTCGTGACCCCCTCGATGTTGGCCTGGCCGGTCAGCATGATCTTCAGGGTTTTCTGGGAGATGATCTGGATGTGCCGGAGCAACTCGTCGCCGCGCATCCGGGGCATGACGTAGTCGGAGATGAGGACCGGCATTTCCTGCCCGTTGGCCAGCAGTTCCTTGACCACCTCCAGCGCCTCCGCGCCGTCTTCGGCGATCTCGATCAGGTAGTCCTCGCCGAACGCCTGCGTGAGGGTTGTCCGCAGGCTGTCGAGAACGAATTTCTCGTCGTCCACACAAACGATGACCGGCTTGCTCATAGCTTGGAGAGACCGCTGTCGATGGTTTCGATGAGGTCGCTTTCCTTCCAGGGTTTGTGCAGGCAGCGGTGCAGGTCCGCCTCGCGCGTCGTCCGCTCGATGGCCTCCGGGGTTGCCTGGCCGGTGAGCATCACCTTCACGATGCCGGGAAACTGCTTGTGCACCCGGACCAGAAATTCATCGCCCCGGATACCCGGCATCAGCCAGTCGGAAACGATGATGATCACGTTCAATTCATCCTGTTGGAATTCTCTCAGGAGTTCGAGCGCGTCCTCGGCGCTCTCGGCGATTTCGCACTGGTAGGCGTGCCCGTAGTGGTTGGTCAACTGGGTGCGCAGGGAGTCCAGCACGAGCTTCTCGTCGTCAACGCATAGGATGATGTTTTTTTTCATGGGTGCGGTGGGGAGAGCGTCAGTGCGATGGAAGGGTGACCGTGAAAGTGGCTCCGCCGCCGGTGCTGTTTTCGACGTGAATCGAGCCCCCGTGGCTCTCGACAATCTGGCGGACGATGTGCAGGCCCAGTCCGCTCCCTTCGCCGGCGGATTTCGTGGTGAAAAACGGCTCGAAGATCTTCTCCCGGAACTCGGGGGGGATCCCTTTCCCCGAATCGGTCACGGAAACCTTGACGCCGTCCTGATGAGGGGCGATGGCGATCGTCAGGGTTCCTTTGTGGTCCATGGCGTGGATCGCGTTGTGGATGAGATTCGTCCAGACTTGGTTGAGCTCGTCGGGACGGCAAAGAATGTCAGGCACGGATTCATATTCCCTCCGGACCACAATCCCGCGCTTGAGCAGGTTGTGGTAAAGCATCAGAACGGTCTCGATTCCCTCGGTGATGTTCGTCAGGATGCGTTCGCCACTCCGGTCATAGTGCGCGTAATTTTTCAGTGCGAAAACAATCTTGCCGGCCCGGTCAGCCGCAGCCGTGATGATCGTCGCGCTGCGCCCGAGGCCGGAAAGCTTGTAGGCCATCTGCAGGCACTCGCCGCCATGAGGTTCGCGAAGCAGCGGAAGGAATGCCTCGATTTCGTCGAAGACCCCCATTATCATGAGGGTTTCCGCAATCCGGTCTGCACCTGCGACACTGTTTGCCTCGAGCTCCTTTCTCAGGGCCGAGCGGCAGATCCTCTCTTCCTTTGCTGAAAGCGGCGAGGCGGGTGAAATCGAACGGCGAATCAGTTGGAGAAAGGTGTCTTGAAACTCTTCCGGCAGCTTGCGAAAGAAGGAGGGCAGGAGTTCCAATACACCGCTTACGGTCGAGGAGATATTCCCCACTGCCGCACCGATGGCCCCGAGCGGGGTGTTGACCTCGTGCGCCACTCCGGCAATCAACTGTCCGAGCAACGCCATTTTTTCCGATTCGATCAGTTGGAGCTCGGCCTTGCGGAGGGCGGCCTCGGCGTTCTTGTGCGCCGTGATATCGCGCGAGATGCCCATGATGCCGACAATTCCGCCGCTCTCCGTGCGCAGGGGGATTTTTGTGCTGGAACACCATCTCACCCTGCCATCGGGGAAGGTCTCCTTCGTCTCGATCGCCAGAAGAGGCTCTCCGGTGGCGATGATGCGTTGCTCGTCCTCAAACGCCTGCCGGGCGTGCTCCTCGGTGGAAAAATCAAAATCCGTTTTGCCAACGGCGTCGGACGGCTTGATTCCGAGCAACTCGGCCAATGTTTCGTTGATGACGAGAAACCGGCTCTTCAGATCCTTGAAGTAGATGAAATCCGGCATGTTCGCCATGAGCGCCCGCAGCATGTCATCCAGTTCCGACCTTTCCATTGGGGGAGAGCCGGAAGCCCGGGCGTCTGCCGGCATCCCGCCACGTTCCGAATTCTGGAATTCATCGATCACAAAATTGCGGCTCCTAGGGGTTGGACAGGTGTCGGCAGCATTTGCAAAGGGTTTCGTTTTATCGAGAAGAACAGCAAACTGGCCGGGGATTGTATTGCAAGCATCCTACCAGTTGCGGGGCGGTGTTCAAGGAGGATTGACACGACCGCGGGAGGAGACGGGGTGAAACAAATGTTTGAAACAAACGATCTATTCTGGCAGGTTGGTTTGCGATGAAGAAATCGAAGGGCAGACCGGGCAGCCGGGAGCGGCTGATGGAGGCGGCCGGGGAGGTTTTTGCGGAGGCCGGTTTCAAGGCGGCCACGATCCGGGAGATCACGCGGCGCGCCGGGGTGAACATCGCGGCTGTGAACTACTATTTCCGGGACAAGGCGGAATTGTATTCGGCGGTGTTGATGCACGCGCAGCGGTGTGCGATCGAAACGGCTTGGGTTGCCGGAAGTGCCGGACCAGCGGAGGAGCGCCTGCGAGACTTTATCCAAGGGATGATGAGGCATCTGCTGGATCCTCTTCGACCGGCCTGGCACAGCCGGCTGATGGCGCGCGAGATGGCGGCTCCGACGCGCATGTTGCACAATCTGATCAACGACGGGTTCCGCCCGAAAGTGGAACAGCTTGGCGTCATCCTTCGGGATCTGTCGGCCGGGCGGTTGAGCGATGCGGAGATCGGCTGCGCCAGCGCGAGCATCATCGCGCAGTGCGTGTTTTACCGGCAAAACCGTCCGGTCGTCCTGCGCCTTTACCCCGGATTGTTGAGCGACGGGGACCCCATTGACAGACTGGCCGACCACATCACCGCGTTTTCGCTCGGAGGGCTGGACCGGCTCAAGAAGCCGTCCCACAAAAAACATCCCCGCATTTCCTCATGAAAAAAAAATTGGTTTTGGTGATCCGGGGGGCCTTCGTGACCGCGCTGCTGGTCGCGCTGGTATGGGGAGGAAAGATGTTTTTTGAAAGCCGGGGGCGGGAATCGACAGACGACGCGTTCATCGAGGCGCATGTCATGCAGGTCAGCCCGAAGATTTCCGAGAAGGTGCTGCGTGTTCTGGCTGATGACAACCAGATGGTGAAGCGGGGGGACCTGCTGGTGGAACTCGACCCTCGCGACACCGAGGCGCTGGTCAAACAGGCGAAAGCGAACCTGGATTCCGCGGAGGCAAAACTCGCGGAGGCGAAGGCGAAGCTCGCCGCCGACCAGGCAAGCCTTGCTCAGGCCCGGGCCGATGTGAACGAATCCAAAGCGCTCGCGGACAATGCCGGCCAAGAATTGACCCGCAGCAGCAGCCTTCGCAAAAGCGGGGCCATCGCCCAAAGGGAATACGATCAGACACTGGCCGGCGAGCTTTCGACAAATGCCGCGCTGGCCAGCAAGCAGCAGAAGGCGATCGCTGCGGATGCCGGGGTGAATATCGCGGTGGCTGCGGTCGCCTCCGCCGAGGCGTGGGTCGAGCAGTCGCGCGCGCTTCTCGATACGGCCCAGCTTCGCCTGGACAACACGAAAATATTGGCTCCGGGAGACGGGCGGATCACCCGCAAAAATGTCGAGCAGGGCAACTTCGTCCAGCCCGGGAACTCGCTCATGGCCGTCGTCGCGCCCGAGGTTTGGGTGATCGCCAACTTCAAAGAAACCCAGCTCGAGCGCATGCGTCCGGGGCAGCGCGTCGAGGTGCATGTCGATTCCTACCCCAACCTCCGCCTCCGGGGGAAAGTCGACAGCATCCAGTCCGGAACGGGATCCCGCTTCAGCCTTCTGCCTCCGGAAAATGCCACGGGCAACTACGTGAAAGTGGTCCAGCGGGTGCCGGTGAAAATTTCGCTCGACCTGCCTGCCGATGTCCCGCTCCTTGCGCCGGGCATGTCGGTCTCTCCCTCCGTGCTGGTGCGCTGAAACCAAGCTAGATGAAGAGCCGCGTCAGTCCCTGGATCGTGACCGTCGTTCTGGCGATGGCCACCTTCATGGAGGTCCTCGACACCAGCGTGGCCAACGTCTCGCTGAGCCACATTGCGGGCGGGCTGGCGTCCGGGCTTGACGAGAGCACATGGGTCCTCACGACCTACCTCGTCGCAAACGCGGTGATGATGCCGATCAGCGGATGGTTTGGCACGGTTTTCGGGCTCAAGCGATTCTATCTGATTTGCGTCGCGATCTTCACGGCCAGCTCGTTTCTGTGCGGGCTGGCGGCGAGTTTGGACCAGTTGATTCTTTTCCGCATCCTGCAGGGGGTCGGTGGGGCGGGCATGGCCCCGGTCGTGCAGGCGATGGTCGTCGAGCTTTTTCCGCCGGCCAAGCGCGGCATGGCGTTCGCGATTTACGGGATGGCGGTCGTGTTCGCCCCGGCGATCGGTCCCACGCTCGGCGGGTGGATCACCGACAACTTCAGTTGGCGGTGGATTTTTCTCATCAACGTCCCGGTGGGAGCGGTCTCGCTCCTCCTCACCGCGTGGCTGGTCTCGGAACCTCCGTCCACCCGCATCGAGCGGGACAGGTTGTTCAAAGACGGTTTCCGCGTGGATTCGATCGGGTTCGGGCTCACGGTGCTGGGCATCGGATGCCTCGAGTATTTCGTGGACCGGGGCCAGCGGGAGGATTGGTTCGCCTCGCCGATGATCGTCGCCGCGGCGGTCACGTCCGCGGTTTCGCTCCTCGCCCTCGTGTTCTGGGAAATGCGGCGCCGCGATCCGATCGTGGACATCCCGCTGCTCAAGATCCCGAATTTTCTGGCGGCGTTCGTGACCATGTTTTCGCTGGGGTTTATTCTCTTCGGCAGCACGGCCCTCCTGCCGCAATTTCTCGAACAACTTCTCGGCTACACCGCGAGCCAGGCGGGGCTCGCGCTCACGGCGGGCGGGGTCACGATGATCGTCATGATGCCGCTTGTCGGGGGTTATTTCGTCCGGAAGTTTCCCGGCCGCAACCTCGTGATCACCGGCCTCCTGCTCGAGGCGGTTTCCCTCTACCACATGACCGGGTTCAACCTGGGGATCCCGTTCGAGCACGCCGTCTGGGCTCGGATCTTTCAAACGGTCGGGCTCGCATTCCTCTTCATCCCGATCACCCAGGCCGCCTACGTGAACCTGCCGCCGGGCAAAAGCGGGAACGCCGCCGCGCTCATCAACCTCGCCCGCAACCTCGGCGGCAGCGTGGGCATCGCCGTGACCACCACGATTGTCGCCCAGCGGTCGCAGTTCCACCAGTCGCGCCTCGGCGAGCATGTCTCGGCGTTCAGCCCGCAAACTACTGCCGCCCTCGGGCAGATCAGCCACACGCTCGGCGGGGGAGCCGGAGCCGCGCACGAGGCGCTGGCCCGCATCTACGAGATGGTGATCCGTGAGGCCGCCATGCTCGCTTACCTCGATGTCTTTCTTTTCATGGCCGTCGGCACGCTGTGCATCATCCCGCTCGCCTTCTTCCTTCCAAAAAACTGCCCGAAATCGGGCGTCGTTCCGCACTGAGGAGCGGGGCTCCGAGTCTGGGATGTGGGGCGGCCGTCCCGGCTGCCTGCTTGTGGAGAGAATAGCAGGCGGGACGCCTGCTCCACGCCGCTTAAGTTCGCGCCATTCGGGTCAGCCCCAGACACCGGCGATCCGGGTCTGGCAGTGTTTGCACCGGCCGCCCGCGATGTCCATGCGCGTGACGGCAAAGATGTCGCGCTCGACGATGGCGCGACGGCAGTTCGGGCAGAAGGTGGTTTCGGCGTCGGGCAGCCCGCGGACATTGCCGATATAGACGTAGCGTAGGCCGGCGGCCCGCGCGATGTCGCGGGCTCTCACGAGCGTTTCGACCGGCGTGGGCGGCAAATGGGCCAGTTTGTAGAGCGGCTGGAAACGGGAAAAGTGGAGCGGGCGGTCGGGGCCGAGGTTGTCCGCCAGCCAGCCGCACATGCGCTTGATCATCTCGGCATTGTCGGTGTAAGTCGGGATGATCAGGTTGATCACCTCGAACCAGATGTGTTCCATGCTGCCGAGAGTCTTCAAATTCTCGAGAATCGCCCGAAGGCTTCCCGCGTTGAGTTTCCAGTAGGTCTGCTCGTCGAACCCCTTGAGATCCACGTGGGCGGCGTCCACGTATTGCCCGATGTCGCGCAAGGCGCGCTCGTCGATCGAACCGCATGTGACCAGGATGTTTTTCAGCTTTTTCTCCCGGGCCAGCTTGCAGGTGTCGTAGGTGTATTCGTAATAGGCCACCGGATCGGAGTAAGTGTAGGCGATCGAGGGAGCGCGCAAGGATTCCGCCACGGCGACAACGTCCTCGGGGAACAGGCTCAGCCGGGTCATGTCTTGGTAGCTCAACGAAGCCGGCACGGGCGGGCGCAGGCGGAATGCCGGCCCGGCCGCATCCTTCGTCTCCTCCGGCGTTTTCTGGGAAATCTCCCAGTTCTGGCAGTTCAGGCAACGGAAGACGCAGCCGGCAGTGGCGATCGAGAACGAGGTGCTGCCGGGCAGAAAGTGGAACAGCGGTTTTTTCTCGACGGGGTCCAAATGGAACGCGCACGGGTTCCCGTAGGCGAGCGTGTAGAGGATGCCGTCCTTGTTGATTTTGTTGCGGCAGTGGCTGCGGTCGCCGGGCGCGAGGATGCAGTTGTTCGGGCAAATCTTGCATTGCACGTTGTTGCCGAGTTTCAGGTAATGGTAACCCTCCTTGACCCAGCCGCGCTGCTGCCACAAGCGCCATTGTTCACCCGTCGGCGCATCCCCGGGGAAGACGTCTCCCGGATTCGGCCGCATCGCGTTGCGGACCATCCACGCCGTCGCTCCCCCGCCGGCCACGCCGGCCGCCGCGACCAGGCAGTAGTTGATCGCCTCGCGCCGAGTGATGCCCTTGCGGCCGCACGGTGTCACTCCAGATTGTTCGTCCATCCCCATCTCCTTATTGCAAGATACATCGCCGGCAGGGAATGCAAGAGCAGCAGCGCCAGCAGCGGCCCATGAAGCATCTTGTGGATCGCGAGGGCGCGTTTCGCGTCGATCATAGAGCCGAGCCCGAAATCCCCGCTCATGGCGTATCCGGTCAGAAAAAAGATTATAACGATGAGGAACAGAGGCCAGCTGCTGATCCGGACAATCTTGTTCAACACATAATGAGGTGGCCGTTGCATGGCAGTTTTCATAGGCGTCAATTTTTTCGCAGAAGAAGCATGGTCCCGCCCAGAACATTAAGTCCGGCGGTCAAGAGACAAACCCCCGTCACACCGACCAGGGGAATCATGAACGTGCTGGACAGCAGGGCACCCAAGGACGCTCCGACGAAATCCGCCGTGTAGAGCTTGGCAGCCGCCGCGGCCCCGTTCTCGAACCGTGCCCGGCAGGCGAGGGGGAATCCCATCCCGATCAGGATGGCCAACAGCAAGGTGAGCCCCGCAATCGTCATCTGGACGCCGGTCAACGCGAGCGGCCCGCTTCCCGCCCTGCCGAGCCCGGCGAGCACAAACGGCAACGCCGCCGCGAAAGCCGCGACCGCAAAGGCAAGTCCCGCCAATCCGGATTTCGCGCGGGATTGCTGGGCCGGCGATTCGCCGCCCTTCGAGCGGACGGCGACCCATGCGCCAACCGCCAGGCCTGCCATGAAGAGCGTGACGATCACGCCCAGTTGCCGGTAAACGGAACCGTAAAGAATCTGGAACCCAAAGAGCAGGACGACTTCGAGGGCGGAGGCGGCAAATCCCGAAACGAAGATCACAAGCGGCACCGGCCGCAGGCTCCACAGATACCCCCCCAGCGCCGCCAGCAAAGCCCCTTCGAGCAGCCCGAACCGCACCTTGAACTGGCTGATCCAATACATCAGGTGGTAGTAATAAAGCACGGGGCTGAAATCCCGGTTGACGGCTGCCGGTTGCGCCAGCGCGCGCCTCATGTCGGCCATCCGGTCCGGTGCCAGCATCGCTTCGAGATAGTGCCGCTCTACCAGGCGGGTCGGTATGCCCTTCCGCTCGATGCGCGCCGCGATATCCGCGAACAGCTCTCCGTCCGACGCGAGAAAATACACCCGCCCGCCCGGGATCACGAGCAGGTTCCTGAAGGCACCGTTCGCCGTCCGTCCCGCTGAAGCCAGCAGCCGCGCCAGTTGCGGGCCGACGTAGTTCGCGTAGCTTCCCGGCGAAAACGACACGACGCCGCCCGGCGCCAGCACGCGCTTGACCTCGCCGAAAAACTCCGCCGTATAAAACCGGTTGATCTGCGAGGTGGACGGCTCGGGCACATCCACGATCACCACGTCGAAACTCTCGTCAGTTTGCCGGATGAACAGCCGCCCGTCGGTATTGACCACGTGGATGCGCGGGTCGGCGAGATTTTCCGGCAGGATTTCGCGTCCCGCCGCGACGATGAGCGGGTCGAGTTCGACGTAAGTGATCCGCGAGGGGCCGTATTTGAGGATCTCCCGTGCCGTGCCCGAGACTCCGCCCGACACGAGCAGGACGTTGCGAGCATCGGGTCGCTGCGCCATCGCGTAATGCACGGTTTCTTCGGTTTGCTCGACGTTGTTTGTCGAGAAAAGCGGAAGGCCGTTCTCGATGAAGGTGAATTGCCCGGCGGCTTCGGTGACCAGAAGTTTGCCGTAGGGCGAGTTGGCCCGGAACACGATTTTCTGCCCCGGATATTCCAGCGCCGTGGAAATGGCATCCGCGTCGCAGCACAGAACCAGCGCTGCAAGCCCTGAGGCCATCGCCACAACGACGGCAAGGGAAAGCCTGCTCCCGAAAATCCATGCGGCCACCCCGGCCATCGCGAGATTCAGCAGTGCGGGAAAGCAGAGGATGCCGAAATGGTCGAAATACCGGATGAGGACGAAACTGAAAACCGCGCCGCCGACGATGCTGCCGAGGCTGTCGGCAATATAGACCCGCCCCATGGCCGCGGATCCTTCTCCCGGTGCAAGGATCGAGCATGCCAGCGTCAGCAAACAGCCCGACACGAGGCAATACGGGAGCAACAGCACGAAACTCCCGGCCACGGTCCCGGTGACCCCGATGGTCTCGCCCCGGATGAAAACCGTGTTGTGAAAAGCCCGGAGCACGACGACCTGCACGAGCGGGAGAACCGCCACCAGAGCCAGCCCGGCGGGCAGAAGTCTCCGGGGGTCCGCAAGCCGTCCGGTTGTTCTCCCCAGCCACGTGCCGATCCCGGTCAGCAGAAGCCAATTTCCGAGAATGATGCCGAAGACCATTTCATTGCCGCTGAACGTTCCCAGCATCTCCCGCATCAGGGCAAGCTGCGTCATCACGCTCGATGCGCCAACCGCCGCGAGCGCGGCGAGGATGAACCCGCGGTCCGCGGATCTACTTGTCCGATTCACTGAACGACTCCACCTGGTAAACGAACACCTCGGTGCCCGGGTTCCGCCATGCAGAGCGCGCGCAGCCGGCCTTCTGCGCGAGGGAGTCGAGAAAATCCGCCTTGTCGGGGATCTGCGCCCAGACCTGCGGGAGATAAGTCGCCATCCGGTCGCCGATCCTGAGCACGACCCCGTCGCGATGCGGGCGCAGTTTTCCCAACAGGTCGTCCGGAGAGTTGAAAGGCAGCGGCGTCGGCTCGGTGAGGACGCTGATTTCGATTTCGATTTTATCCAGCTCGGCTGGCTGCACCGGATCGAATCGCGGGTCGTGCAGCGCGGCGTTCCGCGCGTTGTCGGTGATGGCGCGGTCCAGCGGCTGCTGCGGGAGGATGTTGCCGATGCAGCCGCGCAACTGGCCGTGGGTGGTGAGCGTCACGAAGCAGCCTTTCATTTCGGAAAACTTCGCGGGGAGACCGGCGGTGTCGGGGCTCCCGTCTTTGGCTGCGGCACTCTTCAATGATTGCCGGGCCAGCGTTAGGAGCTGGCTGCGTTCCCCGGCCGTGAAGTTCTGCGGGTGCGGCGCGTAAAAGGCGATGGCCGAATAGCCGACCACGCTGTCCTTGTTGCCCGCGGTGTCGCCGCTGTTCCGGCAGTCGAGCAGCTTCGCTTTCCAACCCATCTGGCGGGCCAGATACATCAAGGCCAGAATCGGTGTGCGGCCGCAGGCCTCCTGCGATTTCATTTGTTCGACATCCAGGTTGCAGATCGCCTGCACGCACCGTGTGTCCAGTTCCAGCGCTTGGTCGTAAGGGTGGTAGTGGCTCAGGTCGCTGCTCGCCACAACGAGCGTGGAATCATCCAGCAGGCCGGCCAGCGAGCGCGCCATCCACTCGGGGTCCACATCGCCGGTCACGACGGGCACGAGCTGGAAATTTCCGAGCGTCTTTTGGAGGAACGGCACCTCCACCTCGGCGGAGTGTTCCCACGTTTCCGGCGTGTCGGCGCCTTCGGGCGGCTGGGGGTGCGAGGCCTGTGGCGACCAGGGCGGCCGTTGCACCGGGCAGCGCGGCTCAAGAACAAACGGCGGTTTTTTTGCCAGTTGTCCCGCTTTTGGTGAAACCGGCACATCGCCGAGCGGGGTGCGGTAAAGGTCCGCATTGGCCACCGAGGCACCGGCAAACGCCGCATAATGGCTCACTCCCAACAGCACGACGGTCTGGTATTTTCTCCCCGGCAGCAGCCGGTATGCCGACGCGGCCACCGGCCCGGAAAACTGGTAGCCGGCGTGCGGGCAGATCAGCGCCCGCAGATCGCCTTCGATGGTCTGCGGTTTCACGTTTGCCAGCAGCGCGTCGAGTGTTCGGGACAACTCCGACGGATCCTTCGGATAAAACAACCCGGCAACAGCCGGCTCACGAGCCAGTTTGGGGGCCGGAGTCGCGACGGGTGGCGGCGCATGCGGAGGCCGCTCTTTGCAGCCGGCGAGGATCGCCAGCGGCAACACGGCCGCAAGCACGGAGGCAAGGAAAACCGATTTTCGTCCCGCTGACATGGCGATTCGCAAACTTCACGACACTATCCTGTTTCCCGCGCATGTTCAAGGACGCAGGATTGCATGGGTCGAAGCACCGGCGGGCCAAATCGCCCTTGCCGCCCGGCGGAACGTGTCCTAGCGTCTAACTACTGTCATGATTTGCCCTGCCCCCAGCGAGAAGTTGTGGCTGGTTGCCCTCGCGGCATCGGTGATGCAGCTTTCGCACGCACTGGCAGCACCGATCCCTCCGCAGCCGCCTCCGCTCGAGCAGCCGAAGCCGAAACCCGCCCAGGTTTCCTCCTCCGAAGGCATGCCGCCGCTTCCCTATCCCGTGGTCCCACAGAAGCGGCAGGAGAAAAAAAATCCCCCGCAGCCGCCGGTCCTGCTCACGAAGATCCGGTCTGCCGATGCCGGGGACTGGACGCGGACGCCGAACGATGTCAAGGCGCTGCTCGAATGGATCAGCCGGCAGATGAACGTCCATTTCAGCTCGAACATCAAACCCTTCGCCGGCATCTCGACCGATGCCGCTCAGAACCCGATCCTCTACCGCTCGGGCTACAAACCGTTCGAGCTCTCGCCCAAGGAAATCGGCCTCTTGCGCGAGTATGTCGCCAACGGGGGCACGATCATTTTCAACCCGCTTGTCGGCAGCCCCGACGCCTACCAATCCGCGCTGCAGGCGGCGAGGGCGATCCTCCCGGAGCAATCGCTCTACCGCCTCCGGATGGATCATCCGGTGTTTCATTCCTTCTACGAAATCGACAAGGTCGGCTTCCGCGACCGCCTCGTGAAGGACGGGCTCGCGACCGATCCGCACCCGTGGCTCGAAGGCGTCGACATCGACAACCGCACCGCGATTTTTATTTCTCGCTGGGACTTTTCTCTTGGCTGGGAGGCGAACCGGCACGAGAGCTGGGGATACGCCGACGCCGACGCCCTCAAGCTGGGTGCTAATATCGTCAGCTACGTGACGGCGATGCGCGACGCGGGGCGCAGCATCGGCAAGAGCGTCGAGCTCGTGAACGCCGACAAGAAAACCGCAGGAAAATTCCGGGTCGGCCAGTTGATCCACGACGGTCCGTGGAAGACCCGCACTGCCGCGTTTCCGATGCTGTTGAACCAATTTCACGCCGCGACCGGGACGCCGGTTTCGTTCGAGCTCCGCGATGTGAGCCTCGACGACGCGGCCATATTTGAAATGCCGTTCCTTTTCCTCACGGGCACGACGGATTTCGTTCTCACGGAAAAGCAGCGCGCGAACCTCCGGCGGTTCCTGATGAACGGGGGAGTCCTCTTTGCCGAGGCCGCCGAGGGCCGCCCGTCGTTCGACGGCTCGTTCCGCGACGAGATGGCCAAAGTGCTCCCGGACCGCAGCCTGGTGCCGCTGCCAGCCAACCACCCGATTTTTCAGCAGCCGGGAAAACTGGTTTCCGTCAAGGCCCGCGCGGCTCTCGCGGCCCGCTCGAACAACCAGATCGAAATGCCGCCGGAGCTTTACGGCATCGATCTCAACGGCTCGCTTGCCGTCATCTACAGCCCGCACGATTTGAGCGCGGGATGGGAACGCGCCATCGCCCCCTATGCGCTGGGCTACGAGGCGGCGGACGCGACGGCGCTCGGCCTGAACGTGCTGTATTATGCGGTCACCCACTAGCGCGTCCGCGCTGCTGCTTCTTGCGCTGCCATTTTCCGCGATGGCGGCCACGCCGCTGGAAATCTGGCCGGCCGTTCCGGATGGCCATGTGGAGCAGGCGTCCCGACTGCTATCCTCTTCAACGGGCAACCGGGACGGTCGCCCCACGGCTGGGGAAGGGACCGAAAACCTTCCCAAGGCATTGCAACCTGCCGTCCGGTTTCAAAAAGTGTTTTCAAGAATCCTCGCGGGGGAGAAAGCCGCCGCATGGCGGGCGGATATGGAGGCCTTCTGCAACCAATCGGCTGACACGCCGGTCGGCGCGGGACTTTGCGAACTCGCACGGGTCTGGATTGCCCGCGCGCAGATGGAGGAAATTGATGCCCTGCTCCACGACTATTACCGCAGGAATATCCGCTTCCCGGAAAAGCTCGCGGAACTTGGGCAGCTCCCGCCGTCTCTCCAAAAGGATCCGTGGGGAGAGTCGTGGATTTATTCCCCGACGGCCCCGCAGGGGTTCTCCAAGCTAGCGGGACAGCGGTATCAGCTCGGGCCGGCCCGCTTTCCCGAACTGGCAACGCTTGCCGAAGCCGTGAGGGGTCGCGCCCCGCAGGAGCACGCATGGGCCATCACGCCGCGCGATGTGGGAGGCAACACGGCCCTCGAATTCCATGCGGCGCAATCCACTGCCGTGATCCAGCCCGGCGGCGAGATCGAAGGATGCCGGCTGCTTTTCATCGGCGACAAGTGGGCGCTCATGGCTGGCGTGGACCAGCTGTTTGCCGTCGGATTCTGACTCATGGCCAGCATCACCGATCTCCTCACCCCCGAAGCGATGCGCAAGCTCGAGACGCTTGTCCTGCGGTCGCGCTACGTGGTCGAGGGCTTCCGCGCGGGCATGCACGCGAGCCCGCTCAAGGGAGCGAGCGTCGAGTTCGCAGACCACCGCCAATACGTCAAGGGCGACAACCTCCGCAACCTCGACTGGAAGGTCTTCGGCCGCACCGAGCGCTACTACGTCAAGCGCTTCGAGGAGGAAACCAGCCTCCGCACCCATGTCGTCATCGACGGGTCGGGCTCGATGGCCTACGGGTCGGAGGGCCACCTCTCGAAATACGATTACGCCTGCCGGATCGCGGCCGCGCTCGGCTACATCGTCAGCCGCCAGCAGGACGCGCTCGGGCTGACGATCTTCGATGAGGAAATCCGCTCCCATGTGCCGGCACGGAGCGGGTCGCGCCACCTGCGGCACTTCATCGAACTGCTGGCCCTGCACCGGCCGGAAAAGCCGACCGACACCGGCCGCTCGCTCCATGCGCTCGCGGAGATGATCTCGCGGCGGGGCCTGATCGTTCTACTCTCCGACCTCTTCGACAACTCCGAAGCCGTCTTCCGCGCCATCGCGCACTTCCGGAAAAAAATGCACGACGTCATCCTGCTACAGGTCCTCGATCCGTGCGAGCTCGAACTGTCGCTCGACCGCGTCGCCGAGTTCATCGACATGGAGACGGGGGAAAAACTCGAGATCGACCCCGCGCTCGCGCGGCTTTGCTACAAGCAGGAACTCCAAAAAGCGATCGATGGATGCCGGGAAAAATGCGCCGTCATGAACGTCGATTACCGGCTGGTTTCCACGGCGGAAAGTTTCGAGGATTTTGTCGCGCAATATCTCGCCGAGCGCCGGAGGATGTCGGTCTGATGACGTTTCTCTCGGCAGGGATGCTTTTTGGCCTGGGCGCGCTGCTCGCTCCGGTCATCATCCATCTGTGGCGGCAGCGGAGGGTGGTGCAGGTCCGGTTCAGCACGCTCCGGTTTTTGAAGGCCGCCGCCGCCAGAACGAGCCGCAACGCCCGGATCGAAAACGTGCTGCTCCTTTTCCTGCGGTGCCTGCTTTTCGCGTTGCTCGTGCTGGCGGCCGCGCGTCCGGTTCTGTCGTCTGTCACCGCGCGGCTTCTCGGGGGGGATGTGCCGCGCACGGTCGTCCTCGCCATCGACAATTCGGCGAGCATGTCCTGCCGGGTCAATGGCACCACGCGGCTGGAGACGGCAAAAGCGCAGGCCCTCGCGGTGATCGACCATCTGAAGCCGGGCGATGATGTGGCCGTGATGGCGGTCGGAAACACCCCGCAGTTGCTCGTCGCGGAGCCGACGCTCGATCACCGCGTCGCGCGCCAGATGGTGGGAAGCATTCTCCCCGGCGAGTCGCTTTCGGATTTTCCCTCCGTCTTCCGCGAAGCCCGAAAGATCGTCGCGCGCGGCACACACGGGCTCCGGGAGCTTTACTTTTTCACCGACAGCCAGGCGACCGCCTGGCGGTTCGATCCCAAGCCGGTGTTTGGCGAGGCCTGGGAAAAATCCGGTTTGCACCCCGTGGTTGTCCGGCCGGACAACCTCAACCCTCCCAACGCGGCCGTGTCGAACGTCAAAATCTCCACGCCTTTCGCGTCCGCCGGATCCCCGATCGCCGGGGTCGCTACCGTGGAAAACTTTTCCGAGCGGCCGCTCCAGGATGTGCTGGAAATCCGGGTCGGCACGGAGCGGGTTGCGCAGAAGCCCATCGACCTCGCTCCCGGCACCTCGATGGAAGTTGCCTTCGAGGGCCTGATGCCGCAAGTCGCCGGGTATTGGGCGGAAGGAGTTGCCAGCATCGAGGGGGACAACCTGCCTGCCGACGACCGGTTTTATTTTGCGCTGCCGGTTTCCCATCCGCCTCGCGTGCTCGTGGTCGAAGGCCAGCAGGCGGGCGATCCCCGGCTCAGGTCGGGATACTACCTGGGCAAGGCGCTGGTCGCCGGCGGGGCCGTTGCCCCGCGAACAATTTCTGCGGCGGAGCTCGACGAGACCTCCCTGGAAGGGTTTTCCGCCGTGCTCTTGGCGGACGTCGCAAACCTCGGCGACCGGGCGTTGGTCCGCCTCGACCGCTATCTGCAAAGCGGCGGCACGATCGCGTTTTTCCCCGGCGACCTCGCCAGCCCGGCCGGCCTGGCCGGCCTGGCCCGCATGGATTTTCTGCCGGCGAAACTGCTGGGTGTTGGCGAACTCCCTCCCGGGCGACTCGGCACACTGATTTCCGAGCCCGGGCACCCGCTGCTCGCCCGAGCCTGGGACAAGGACACTCCGTTCCCGGCACTCCCGCAAAAGAAGCTCGGCCGGTGGAAACTCAATGCCGGTGCCAGCTCCCTCCTCACTTTTTCCAATGGGACCCCTTTCGTGGTTTTCGCCCAAAAGGGACCCGGACGCGTTCTGATTGTCAACGCCTCCGCCGACCGCGCGTGGGGGGATTTTCCGTTGTCTCCGGCCTTCCTTCCACTGGTGCAACAAATCGCCCGATTCTCATCCGAGCAAACGCGCGGGGATTCCTCCCTGACTGTCGGCGCCCCGCTGCCAATGACTCCGAACCTGCCCGCCGACCAGCCCGTCACGCTCAAACTGCCGGACGGCACCGGATCCACTCTGCCGGCCGGCGAAAAATCCGTCCTGAATGACCGCGCCGAAACCTCCGGCTTCTACGAGGCCGGGCCGCCGCACGAGCCGGCCATGCAGGTCTTCTCCGTGAATGTGGACCGCAGGGAATCGGACCTCCGGGCGATCGAGCCGGCCGCACTTCAAAAAATTGTTCCGGCGGAAACCGTTTCCGGTCTCGACGAGCTCAACCTCTGGCTGGCGAAAAGCCGGGGCGTCGTCCCGCTGTGGCCGGTGCTTCTGCTGCTGGCGCTCGCCGTGTTTGCGGCCGAGGCCTGCCTGGCAAACCTCCTTGCACGGAACCGTTCGCAAGGCGACGAACACCAGATCAAAACCGGACGCCTGAACAAGCGCCGCATCGGGGTTTCCTTCCGTCCGGCGGAAACGGAGGCCGGGCCGTGAACCGGGCGGCAGGGACAGGGCGCGGAGCGCATCTCCGAAAGTTGCACGATTCCTTGGAGGGATGGCCGCCGTGCCGTCCCACTTATTTCCCCGCTGAAGAGAAGTCGGCGCTGACGGCGCAGCGCTCTCCAACTCGCGAGTGGCCGCGCGATCCCCTGCTATTTTTTCCATTTTGCAACTTTCGGAAATACCACGGGGCGCCGGAGGTTGGTTTTTCTTTGCTCGACACAGGGAACGCCGGAAGTTTATATCATGCGCACTTCCCCGCCCATTTATGCCGCGTTATTCCTATGTTGCACTTGATGCCCGAGGGCAGGAATCCTCGGGAGTGATCGAAGCAGAGTCCCAGAACGATGCTGTCGGCCAGTTGAGGCAATCGGGATATTTCCCAAAAAGCATCTCGGAGGAGGGCAAAGGGGGGAAGGCCAAAACCAAAGCTCCCGTAAAAAAGGCCGCGGCCAAGAAGCAGATCAAGATCGAGATTGCCTTCCTGAAAAAAAAGACGATCAAGCCGAGAACGCTGATGATCTTCACGCGGCAGCTCGCGACGCTCATCGATGCCGGCCTGCCGCTTCTCCGGGGGTTGACGGTCCTTTCCAAGCAGGAGCCCGATCCCGTGCTCAAGGGGGTCATCATCAATCTGGCCGAATCCGTCCAGGGCGGCGGCACGTTCTCCGAGAGCCTTGCCGGGCACCCGAAGATTTTCAACAAGCTTTACGTCAACATGGTGAAAGCCGGCGAGCTGGGCGGCGTGCTCGAGCTCGTCCTCCTGCGTTTGGCGGAATTCCAGGAAAAGGCCCAGAAAATCAAAAACAAGGTCGTGGCGGCGATGTTCTATCCGATCATCGTTCTCGTGATCGCGGTCGTGATCCTGGCGTTTCTGCTCGTCTTCATCGTCCCGAAATTCGAGGCGATTTTTGCCGACATGCTTGGAGGAAAGCCACTTCCCGGCCTGACCCAGTTTGTCATCGGGGCCAGCAACATGGTGAAGAACAACTCTCTGGTCATCGTCGCGGCGGTCGTCGTTTTTATCATCCTCTACAATATCATCGGGCGCACGAAGAAGGGGATCCACATCATCGACACCGTCAAGCTCAAGGCGCCGCTTTTCGGCGACCTGACCCGCAAGAGTTCGATTTCGCGGTTCACCCGCACCTTGGGGACGCTTGTCACCAGCGGTGTCCCGATCCTGCAGGCGCTCAACATCACACGCGAGACCGCCGGAAATATTATCATCGGCGAGGCGATCTCCAAAGTTCACGACAGCGTCAAGGAGGGCGAGTCCATCGTCCAGCCTCTTGAAGCCAGCGGCGTATTCCCGCCCATGGTGATCAGCATGATCGACGTCGGTGAGGAGACCGGCCAGCTCCCGGAAATGTTGCTCAAGGTGGCGGAGGTTTACGACGACGAGGTGGACAATGCGGTCGCCGGTCTCACCTCGCTGCTCGAGCCGATCATGATCGTTTTCCTCGCCATCATCGTGGGAACCATCGTCATCGCACTCTTCCTGCCGCTCATCAGCATCATCACCGGCATGCAGGCGCAAACATGAAGAAGAAAAAGCTGAAAGCGGAAATTGGAAAGCTGAAAGGGCAGGCAGGTTTGCGCGAGCCTTCAGCCTTCACCCTGATCGAGCTCCTCGTCGTCATCGCGATCATCGCGATCCTGGCGGGACTGATCCTGAACACTGCGGGGGGGATCCAGAAAAAAGCGGCCAGGTCGCGGGCGGAAACGGAGATCGCGGGCATGTCCGCGGCGCTCGAAAACTACAAGGCGGACTACGGGGATTACCCGACCAACTCCAATACAAGTTTGAACGCCAATTCGCTTTACGGGGTGCTATGCCCGACTAACATCACCAACAAAGTTTACTTCGAATTCAGCAAGGGGATGACAAACACAAACGGCATCGTGGATCCGTTTGGGACGGCCTACTACTACCAATACCCGGGAGATCCCGCCCGCAACGGCACGAACTTCTTTGATCTCTGGTCCACGGCAGGCGGCTCGATCAACACCAACGCCTGGATCAAGAACTGGTAGGGTCGGGCCTCTGGACCGCACTTGACGAAGCGTGGAGTTCCGCTCTCAGGCCTGAATAATTCTCATCGGCAGGATGCCGATGCCACGAGAAATGTCCGACGAAATCGAGCAATTCCTGATCCACCTGGCCACCGAGCGCGGGCTTTCGACAAACTACCAGCTCATCGTCCAGCGGAGCTTGGAGACATTTGCCGGCTGGGCTTCGCATCGCGGGGTGGCTTTGAAAAGCATCACGCCCGGGCACATCACGGATTTTCTCGCGTTCCGGAAGCGATCCGGCCTTCAAGCCTCAACGGTCCGGCTAGACGCCGTGGCGATCCGGATCTTTTTTCGCTTCCTGGTTTCCCGCCAGGGCTGGCCGCAAAATCCCGCCGAGTCCCTCAGTCTGCCGCGTCCGGAAAAACATCTGCCGGAAACGCTGAACCCCGGCGATGTCCGCCGCCTGATCGAAAGCGTCGGGGAGAGCGACCCGCGGGGTTTGCGGGACCGGGCGATGCTGGAGCTTCTTTATTCGAGTGGCCTGCGGGTTTCGGAACTCTGCAACGCCCGCCTCGAAAATCTCGATTTGGATTCCGGGTTCATCCGGGTCACCGGAAAAGGGAATAAAACCCGCATGGTCCCGGTCGGGGCACCCGCTCTTGCCGCCATGAAAAACTACCTGGAGTCGGGCCGCCCGACACTGCTCAAACCGAGGACCGGGGCGGAAGTCTTTCTATCGGTCCGCGGAAAAAAGCTGACCCCGCAGCGGATCTGGCAGATCATCAAGCAATACGCGGCGCGGGCGGGACTGGAGATCAACGTCTTCCCGCACTTGATGCGCCACAGCTTCGCCACCCACCTCCTCGGCGGCGGCGCCGACCTGCGGATTATCCAGGAGTTGCTCGGACACGCCGACATCTCCACAACCCAAATCTACACCCACGTCGAAAAAAGCGGGCTCAAGGCGGTCCTGAAAAAATTCCACCCGCGCGGGTGAATGCGGGGCGAGATCCCATCGCGTCGGGAGGGCGAACCGTGTGAGCCGTAATTTATGGGTTCGGACGGAGCCTCACCCTCCCGGCGTCGCTGGCGAGTCCCGGGATTGTTGACGCGGGTGCCGACAAGCTGGCAGGCTCATCCACCTTTGTGATCGAGCAGAAAAAGAAAAATCTCCGCAACCTGGTTCTGCCAATCCAGGCTGCCGTCAGTTGTGCGCTGCTCGCATGGCTGTTCACCAGGCAGGATTTCCGGGGCCGGATCATCTCCGTCCTGTTCACAGCCGACATCCACTGGCTGCTCGCCGGGTTTCTTCTCGCCGGCATGGTCCAATTTCTCTGCCTGTTGCGCTGGAGGATCTTTTTGAAAATGGCGGGGGTCGAGATCCGGTTTGCCGAGTCCGCCTCGATCTTTTTTGCCGGGCTGTTCTGCAATTTGTTTCTTCCCGGCGGGGCGGGCGGAGATGTCGTCAAAATCGGTCTTCTGGCCGCGCGTGGAAAAGATCTGGGCCGCTCGGCGATCTCGGTGCTCATGGACAGGCTCTGCGGCACGGTTTCGATGATTCTGCTCGGGGCCGGGCTGATGTCCTGGCAATTCGGGTGGCTTGCGAAAATCCCGCTTGTCGCGGGGCTGGTCCATGCGATCGCCGTTTACCTCCTCGTGCTCGCCAGCCTTATTGTTCTATCCGTCGTCCTCTCCTCACGCCGCATCGTCGGCCGACTCCCCGCGCGCTGGCCGGGTCGCAGGCGGCTGATCGAACTCACCGGCGTCTATTCCCAGTGCGCCGTGCAATGGCCGCGCACCTTGCTCGCGACCGGCGTTTCCATGTCGATGCTCGCCCTCTACTTTCTCACGTATTTTTGCTCGGGCCGGGCCTATGGACTCGATCTCCCTCCGGACAAATTTCTCGCGCTGATGCCGGCCGTGGACATCGTTTCCGGCCTGCCTGTGAGCCTTGGCGGTCTGGGTGTGCGGGAGGGTGTGTTTGCATTCCTGCTCGGAAATCTCGCGTCGGTTTCCGGTCCACTTGCCGTTTCGATTTCCTTGGGCGGCTATCTCATGTCTGCGCTCTGGGGAGTTCCCGGTGCTTTTTATTGGCTCGTGAAGCGGGAGGATCGGCCATGACACCGGCAACCAGTGCCGCGCAGCGATTCCGGCACAGCCGGGTTTTGTACGGCTACGCCAAAGGAAAAACCAAATGGGATCCCGCCTATGCCGCCGTTGCGGACTTGCTGCGAACATCCGACCGCCCGCTCCTCGATATCGGATGCGGGGTCGGACTGCTCGCGGCCTATCTGCGCGAATCAGGATGCCGGCAGCCGATCCTCGGGATCGAACCCGATGCCGGAAAAATCAATGTCGCTGTCGAGCGGGTCGCGGGCGTTTATCCTTCGCTGGAATTCCGGGTCGGCGATGCGCGCTGCCTTCCGGAATTCTCCGGCGACATTGTGATGCTCGACGTCCTTCACTACATGGAACCGGATGCCCAACGTTCCGTGCTGGAACAAATCGCTTCGCGCGTCTGTCCCGGCGGACGCGCATTGATCCGCACGACGTTCCGCGACGGCTCCTGGCGATACTATGCGACCATGCTTGAGGAAGCGTTTGTCAGGGTTTCCGGCTGGATCCGTGGCGGGCGCTGCCACTTTCCAACGCGCGAGGAGGTGATCGCTCCTTTCAGCGGCCCGCAATGGAAGATCTCCGTGAGACCGATGTGGGGCCGCACGCCTTTCAACAGCCATCTTGTCGAGATCCAGCGACTGCCAGCCTGAAATCGCGCGATATCATGGCAAACGCATTGAAAATACATAACCCCCACCGCCCGAGGTGCTATTTTGCTGGGGAGCACACGCGTCTCGCGTGTCCGGGTTGGCGTCTCGCCGACACGATTTTCCGGCGGGACGCCGGAAACCACACCCGGGACGGGCGTGCTCCCCAGAACGAAGCGGTTCGATGCGTCTGTTCGATGCGGTTTGCCCTGCGACCGATATCGCTTGTGGTTTCATGGCGGGTTTTCGAAGATCGTGCCGTTGAAAAAACTCCTCGTCGTTCTTCTGATCCTCGCCTGCGCGACTGTCTCGGTCCCCGTTGGCGCGTATCTTTTCTGGGCCAAAACCGAGGAAGACGGATTGCGGAGCATCCAAACGCAGATCAAGCAGAGCGGCTTGCCGACAAGCCATGCGGATCTTTTCCCGAAGATCCCTTCTGACGACCGGAATGCCGCGCCGCTACTGAAGAAGGCCGCCGAACTGGTCAAGCAGATGCCGAAAGAATCTCCGGCCCTGCGGTGCCTTCCCGGCGTTTCGCAGAATAAAAATAATACTGCGCAGCTTCCGGAAAAGGAGATCGCGGCGATGAGAGCTTTTCTCGCGGAGCCCGCTGGGATCGAAGTCGTGAAACTATTGTCCGAAGCCGCCGGGAAAGAGGAGTGCTATTTTGCGAGAGATTACGCGAAGGGGATCACTGTTGATGTCTCGGATGCCACATCCATGATTTCCGCAATCCGTCTTCTCCTCAACCACTCGTGGTGTCTGGCGAAGAATGGAGATGTCGCGGGGGCGGTGAGTGAAATCAACTCGGGGATGAGGATTTGCAGGTTCTACATGAACGACCCGCTCCTTATCACCTGGCTGGTCGGGGTTGCATGCGAGCAGATGTGCCTTTCGGCGGAAATGAATCTGATTTCAACAGTCGAGATCTCCCCCGGTGAGATTGAGAGCTTGGCAAAGCCCGTGAAAAGCCATCGTGAAATGGCCCGCCCATCGCTTGTCCGCGCGCTTGATGGCGATAGAGTTTTCTGTGGAACAAGCAGCTTTGCGCCGTTTTATTCCGGGAAAATCGCTCTGGGTGAGCTCCTGCCCGCACTTCGTGTGATCGCGTCATCTGGAAAGATGAACTGGAAAGAAAAATCCGCTTATTTGGTTTACCTACACCCGCCGCGTCCGCTTCTGATGATCGACTACGCCGCTTATCTTCGTTTCATGCTGGGGCTCAGAAAGGAGATCCTTGATCCGCAAGCTGGTGAGCACGAGGCCCAGATGCTTGCCGGGGAGATTCCTCGCACCGCATTCGTGACGCGGCTCTCAGCACGCGGCTTCGAAGGCGTTGCCCGCAAGTTGCATGAGGACGAAGCCTCGCTCGATCTCGCCCTCCTCGGCCTCAATGCCGAAGAGTTCCGGATCGCCAACGGGCATTACCCGCAAAGTCTCGCGGAAATTCCGTGGGAAGGCGCGTTGCCGCGCGATCCGTTCACCGGCGGGGATCTCCATTACAAGGCGGATGGCGGAAACCTTCTCATCTACAGCGTCGGCCCCGACCTCGTGGACAATCACGGAAACCCGACGAAGTCGGCCAAAGGAGAAAAGGACATCGTCTGGTCGATCCGGCGGTCATCGCTGCTTGTGAATTGAATCTTGGAGGGACGGCCGCCGTGCCGTCCCATTTCTTGGATTGGGAAAAACAAGTGGGCGCTGACGGCGCATCGCCCTCCAATCTGCGTGCGGTGACCAGCGCGATTTTTATTCGACGAACGTATCCTCGTGGCTGTAGGGCGGGGAGCAGCAGCAGAGGAAACGGAGGTCGCTCGCGGCGGTGATCCGGTGCCGCGAGCCGGGCGGGATGAGGATCGCGTCGCCGGGGGCAACGTCCTGGAGCGCGCCGTCGATTTCCATGGTGCCGGTTCCTTCGATGATGAAATAGAATTCTTCGCTGGCCTTGTGGTGGTGGAGGAGGGTCGAGGTTCCGGCAGGGACCGCGGCTTCGGCGAGACTCTGGTTTTTGACAGGGGCGTTTGCCCGGTCCAGAATGCTCCGGATCCGGGAACCGTCGGCGGTCGTGAATGGTTTTTGGCTGGATAGGTTCCGAACAATCATCGAGATTCCTAGATTATGAAATACTTCGAGGGATGCACAGCACTGATCACCGGGGCCTCGTCGGGGCTCGGGGCGGAATTTGCCCGGCAGCTCGGGCCGTATGCCAGGGGGCTCGTCCTTGTCGCGAGGAGAAACGGCCGCCTGGAGGAATTGGCGCAGGAACTGCGAGGGATCCATCCGGGGCTGGACGTGAGGATCTACTGCGCGGACCTCGGCATCGAGGCGAAACGGATCGCCCTCGTTGACTGGCTGAAAAAAGAAAAGGTCGCGGTGGATTTTCTCATCAACAACGCGGGCTTGGGCGACCACGGGAAGTTTGATGCCAGCGACTGGAAGCGGGTGAAGGCGATGCTCGATGTGAACATCTCGGCGCTGACCCACCTGACGCATCTGCTCGTGCCGTCGATGCTGGGCGGGGGAAGGGCGGCGGTGCTCAATGTCAGCAGCGTGGCCGGGTTTTTCCCGCTTCCCAACATGGCGGTTTATTCTGCAACGAAAGCCTATGTGACGAGCTTTTCCGAGGCGCTCGCTATCGAACTCCGCCCGAAGGGGATCACCGTCACCGCACTCTGCCCCGGCCCGGTGCCCACGGAATTTTTCGAAGTCGCAACCCGCGAAGGCGGGCAGGAAACGGCATCGCATTTCGAGGCATTCCCGGCATTCGTGGTCACGCCTCAAGAGGCTGTGACCGCGGGTTTGCAGGCCGTCAAAAGCGAAAGCGAGCGCGTGATTCCCGGCCCGCTTCTCGCCGCGGCGGTGGGGGTGGCTTTGCTCATTCCCTTCTTCATCATCCGGCGTATCCTTGCATGGAAGGCGGATTCCATCTGATATTGCAGCCTTCCCGTCATGATATCTGCTGAACCGATCTCATTTGCCCAGGCTTTCGAGCTGATCAACCCCCACCTTTACACGGTCGAGGAACGCATCCGGGCCCAGGCGAAAGCGTTTGATCCGGCGGTCGAGGGATACGTTTCGTATGTCTGCGGGGCGGGCGGAAAACGGCTCCGTCCGGCACTGGCGCTGCTTTCCGCCGGGGCGACGGGAAAAATCACCGCAAGCCATGTCGATCTCGCCGTCATCCTGGAGCTGATCCACATCGCGACGCTTGTCCACGACGACATCATGGACGGGGCGGAACTCCGGCGGGACCAGCCGTCGGCGAACGCCAAATGGGGGAATGCCATTACCGTGCTCTTGGGCGATTGCCTGTTTGCCCATGCCCTGCGGCTTTCCACCAATTTCAGCAACAGCGACATTTCCAGGCGGATCGCCGACGCGGCCGCGGAGGTCTGCTCGGGGGAGATCATCCAGACCCAGCGGCGGTTTGACCTGAAGCTTTCGACCGCCGATTACTACCGCATCATCGAGATGAAAACGGCGGCGCTGTTTTCCGCAGCCTGCGAGCTCGGGGCGTTCATCAGCGAGGCGAGCCCGCCGGTCATCGGCGCGCTCAAATCCTTCGGGTCCAAGCTCGGCGTGGCCTACCAGATTTACGACGACATCCTCGACCTTGCCGGCAGCGAGGAGGAGACGGGGAAAACCCTCGGCACGGATTTGCGGAAAGGGAAATTCACCCTGCCGGTTCTGATGATGCTTCAGTCCGGGAAGGACATGGCCACGATCCGCAGCCTGCTTTTGAAGGAGGACAGCGTGGACGGGGAGCTTCTCGTGGCCATGCTCGGAAGCGCCGGGGCTTTGCAGGCGGCGAAGGGCGTCGCATTTCGCCTCATCGGGGAGGCGCTTTCCCAACTGGACGAAATCCAGGACAACAAATACGCGCGCGGGCTCCGGGCCATAGCAGACCACCTGGGCACGCTGCTCGAACGATTCTGATCGTGCAGACGAACCGGATTCTGGAAATGCCCGTCTCGGAACGCCCGAGGGAAAAAGCCGACCGTCATGGGATCGGGGCGCTGACCGACGCCGAACTCCTCGCGATCTTCATCCGCACCGGGCGGCCCGGGAAGAACGCGCTTTCGATAGCGGCGGAACTCATTCAAACCAGCGGCGGCCTGATCCCTCTCTCGCGCGAGACCGCGATCGAGATCCGGAAAAAAGTTTCCGGGATCGGGAAAGCGAAATCGATCGAGCTCGCGGCGGCGTTCGAGATCGGAAAGCGCCTTGCGCGCAACCGGGAGGAACGCCCGTTGCTCGACTCGCCCACCAAGATCTTCGAGGTGTTCGGGCAGGAGTTTTTGTCCCTGCGCCGGGAATCCCTCAGGGTTATTCTCCTCGATACCAAGCTGCGCCTGATGCTGGTCGAGGAGATCGCGCTGGGCTCTATCAACGAATGCGTCGCGCACCCGCGGGAGATCTTCCGTCCGGCCATCATCCACAGCGCGTATTCGCTGGTGCTCGTCCACAACCATCCGAGCGGGGACCCTCAGCCGAGCGCCGCGGACCGCCGGCTGACATCCGCCCTCCGGGAAGCGGCGGCGTTGCTGCAAATCAATTTGATGGATCACATGATCCTCGGCTCCTCCGATGGCGGGCGGCAGCCCTACTTCAGTTTCCGCGACGCGGGCCTCCTATGATAATTCATCCCTCTGCTGTTGTGTCCTCTTCCGCCAGGCTTGCGGAGGACGTGGAAATCGGGCCGCACGCGGTCATCGGCGGAGAGGTGACATTGGGATCCGGCTGCGTGATCCAGGCGCACGCGGTCCTCGAGAACAAGGTGACCATGGGGGCCGGGAATTTTGTCGGTTACGGGTCGGTGATCGGTGCCGCCCCGCAGGATTTCGCGCACAAGCAAGAGATCTCGAGCGAGGTGAAAATCGGAGACAACAACCGCATCCGCGAATACGTGACGATCCACCGGGGGACAAAGGAAGGCACCGCAACTACCGTGGGCAGCGGGTGCTTCCTGATGGTCGGCACCCACCTCGGGCACAATGTCTCGATCGCGGACAATGTCATCATCACCAACAACTGCCTGCTGGCCGGCTACGTGGATGTCGGCGAGTCGGCGGTTCTCGGCGGGGGCAGCGTTTTTCACCAGTTCATGCGGATCGGGCGCCGGGCGATGATCGCGGGAAGTTCGAGTTTCAACAAAGACGTCCCGCCGTTCGTGACGGCCAATTTCCGCAACCTGCTCGTGGGAATCAACGTGATCGGCCTGAGAAGGGGAGGGTTCGATGCCAAGACCCGGATCGAGATCAAACGGGCGTTCAAACTGGTTTACCGCAGCGGACTCCGGGTCCGCGAGGCGCTCGCGGAGGCCGAAAAAGGCGAGTGGGGTGCCGAAGCCCGCGAATTCTTCGATTTCATCAGAAACTCCAAGCGAGGCACCTGCACGTCGAACCGCCTGGCGGATGTTGACATTACCGGCGGGGAGGATTGAGGCGATGGGTCAGGCGCTGCGGGCTTGACAAGACGAGTGCTATGATAGATATTTCTATCATGCCAACCGCCACTATTGCTGATCTCAGAAACAACTTTCGCCGGGTATCCGCATGGATTGATGAGGGGCAACCGGTCGAGATCACGCGCCACGGACGGCCTTTTGCGCGGCTCGTGCCTGCGGTCGAGCCAATCAAAAAGAAAGTTGTCTGGCCCGATTTCGAGGCTCAGCGGAGGGCGATCTGGGGCGACCGGGTATTCAGCGCCAAGGAGGTCGCCGAGATGGAAGCTTATGAGCTTGAAGGCCAGGAGGGATGAATCCCTTCGCCGACACGTCGCTGCTTTGCGCCCTCTACCGTCGCCAGGATAACACGGACGAAGCCGATGCTTTGGTGGTGCGTTTTGATGGGCCGCTGTGTATTTCCTCGCTGGTGGCTTTCGAGTTCCGGCAGTCCACCCGGCTCCAGGTTTTCCGGTTTTCCAACGACCGCACGCAGGGCTTTTCAAAAGCCGAGGCTGAACGGATGCTCGGCAAGCTCGAACTCAATCTCACCTCCGGAGCGGTGGAGATCCTCCCCGTGGATTGGGGCGATGTGCACAGCTTGGCCGAGCGCCTCAGCGCGCGGAAAACGATGGGGAACGGGCATCGGACATTGGATGTCCTGCACGTGGCCACCGCCCTCCACGCGGGGCTGAAAACATTTCTGACATTTGACGGGAACCAGGCGGCTCTGGCGGAGTCCGAGGGCCTGAAATCCCCGGCTGTCAGGCGGGCGGATTACGGGTTCGGACGGCGCCTCACCCTCCCGTCAGGGCGGTGTAAACCGGCGAGGTGAGCCGCGGGTTGTCGGGGCGGGAGTAGACCATCTGGGCGACGGTGATGTGGCGGGTGCCGAATGCGGCCTCGCAATAGCTGAGGTAATACCGCCACTTGCGGACGAAGACATCGTCGAACCCGAGCGAGTGTACCGCGGCGAGTTTCGCCTCGAAATTTTCGCGCCAGAGCTTCAGCGTGCGGGCGTAATGCGGGGCCATGTCCTCGTAGTCGAGCAGATTCAGATCCCCTGTCGCGGACATGGCATCCGCGATGCGGGCGTTGCACATCAGGAGCGATCCGGGGAAAATGTGCTTCTGGATGAAGTCCACGCCGTCGCGGAGGATCGGATACTGGCGGTCCGGGCACAGAATCGCCTGCAGGGCGAGGAGGCCGTGCGGCTTGAGCACCTCGTGGATTTTTTCAAAGTAGCCGACCACGAAGCGGTCGCCGACCGCCTCGAGCATCTCGATCGAAACCACCTTGTCGAACCGCCCCCGGATGGCCCGGTAGTCGCAGAGCAGGATCTCGATCTGGTCCGAGAGACCGGCTTCCTGGACCCGCGTCGTTGCTTCGGCAAACTGCTCTTCGGAGATTGTCGCCGTGGTGATCCTGCAATGGTAGTGCCGTGCCGCGTGGATGCTGAAGCCTCCCCATCCGCTTCCGATCTCCAGAACTTCGTCGGCCGGTGCCAGGTGGAGTTTCCGGCACAGCAAGTCGTATTTTCGGACCTGGGCGGCTTCCAGCGAGGTTTCGGGGGCGTCGAAATACCCGCTCGAATACGTCAGCGTGGGGTCGAGCCAGAGCTTGAAGAAGTCGTTGCCGAGGTCGTAGTGGTCGCGGATGTTTTTCCGGCTGGTTGCGGGACTGTTAGAACGGCGCCGGTGGACGGTGCGGTTCACGAGGTTCAGGATGTTGAAGATCCCGGTTCCGCGCGAGCGGCTGGTTTGGAGGGCATCGGCATCCCGGGCGTTCAGGATGAACCAGGCGATGACTTTGGTGATGTCCGGGGATTCCCACTCGGCGGCCATGAAGCTCTCCGCAAATCCGATGGCCCCGAAAAGGACGCAGCGCCTGAAGAAGGATTCCTCGATAACCCGGATATCCGCATGGATCCCATGGTAAATGCCGCCATAAACCTGCTTGGTGCCATCGGGCAGGACCAGCGTCAACGTGCCGTTCTTCAGCTTGGCGAAACTCTTGAGGACCAGGTGCCGGAAGATCATTTTCCTATTTTGTCGATCCGCGGTTCACGGTCTCATGCGGCGAGATCGAGGAGAACTTTTCCTCCGCGCTGCTCTTTTCCTGCCGATTCCACGGCCTCCACGACGCGTGCGAGGGGATAGGTTGCATGGACGGGCGTGAAAAGCGTCCCCGCTTTCAGATGTGCGGCAAGTGTTTCATAGGTTTCCTGCAGCAAGGCGGTGCCAGCGTTCTTCCTCCAGCGGTTGAGCCAGAAGCCCGTAAATTTCAGGCCTTTGAAAATGAGGAGCCCGTTGGGGATTTTCAGCGGCTGTTTGCTCATCGCTCCGAACGTGACCATCGTCCCGCCCGGAGCGAGCGCGTTGGCGATGTTCAGGGCGCTGGGACCGCCCACGGCATTGAGGGCCAGCTTGGGCCGCGCCCCTCCGCACAGGGACTTTAATTCTTTTCTCAGGTCGCATTCTTCGGTGACGACGACGGTTCCGCCGGCCGCGGTGAGCTCGTCCACAAGCTCGGCCCGGCGGACGACGTTCAATGTCTTCCATCCCAGCGCCCGCGCGAGTTGGATGACGCTTCGCCCGACACCGGAGTTCGCGGCATTCTGGACAACCCAGTCTCCGGGTTCGAGCTTCACGAAATCGTGCAGCACCCTCCATGCGGTGGCCGGGTTCACCGTCAGCATCGCTGCCTGAAAAACGTCCAGCCCGTCGGGGAGGGGAACGACATTCGCGGCGGGCACGATCATCTGCTTGCACCAGGTGCCGAATGCCATCGGCAGGACGAGTTGGCCGGGTTTCAGGCTGGTGACGCCCAAGCCTGTGGAAGACACCCGCCCGAGGCCCTCGTTGCCGATGGTGGCGGGAAGTTCCGGAAGATCCCCGTAGGTGCCTTCGATGACATTGAGATCGGCGGGGTTGATCGGGGCCGCCAGCATGTCCAGAACGACCTCTTCCAGACCCGGAGGTGGAAGGGTGACATCTGCGGGGGCGAGCGAATCGGCGGGTTTTCCAAACTGGTGGAGTCGGGCGGCGATGGACATGGGAATATGTTCCATCCTTGCGCGGCGCAAGTCGAACGGTTTTTCAAGGGTGCCCGTGGCATGGGGTATCTTGCCTGTGCGGATTCATCAGGCAGGAGACATGGGCAGGATGCCCATGCCACGTCGTGTTTTTTCTCCAAGCAGTATCTTCCTTCTCGCAAACGCGGAGGTTCCAGGGTAGCTCTCAAGGCATGAAACTGCATCTGCCGCGGCGTCTCCGGCGCCTGAGACGGACAGAAAACATCCGGCGCATGGTTCGCGAAACCCATCTGCACGCGAGCGATTTGATCTGGCCGCTCTTCGTTCAGGAAGGGGCCGAGGTCTCTCCGATCGACTCGATGCCGGGGGTTTTCAGAAATTCCGTCGAATCCCTCGTCGAGCGCTGCCAGGAGGCCGAGAAATGGGGGATCCCAGCAGTGGCGGTTTTCCCATCGATCCGGCAATCCCTCAAAGATCCGGCCGGCTCGCACGGATTGAGCCCGGACAACCTCCTCTACCGCGCGGTCCGCGCCGTGAAGGAAAAATGCCCGGAGCTTGTCGTGATCACCGATGTGGCGCTCGATCCTTACACGTCCCACGGCCACGACGGTCTCCTCTCCCCGGACGGATCAACCGTGGACAATGACTCCACCGCCGAGGTCCTCTGCCGGTTGGCAGTCATGGAGGCGCAAGCCGGGGCGGATATGGTTGCCCCTTCTGACATGATGGATGGTCGCATTGGGGCAATCCGCGAGGCGCTGGATGAGGCGGGATATACCGAAGTTGCAATCATTGCATATTCCGCGAAGTTCGCGTCTGCTTTATATGGTCCTTTTCGTGACGCGGTAGGCAGTAAAATCGGGAAGGACGCCGTGAGCAAGGCGACCTACCAACTGGATTCATCAAACCGGCGTGAGGCGCGACTTGAAGCAGAGATAGACGAGAGTGAATCGGCTGATATTGTGATGGTTAAACCTGCTTTATACTATCTCGATATCATTCGCGAAGTATGCGATAAATCATCGGTTCCTGTGGCGGCTTATCAAGTGAGCGGGGAGTATTCACAAATCCAAGCGGCGGCAAAGCTGGGTTGGCTGGATTACGAGCGGATGCGGAACGAGTCGCTGATTGCGATCAAGCGGGCCGGGGCGGACTTGATTCTGACTTACTTTGCGAGGGAGGTCGCGGAAGAAATTTCCCTCGGCCGGTTTGGCCGATAAACCGTCCGTCTCGGGCAGCGATTTCTCCGCGCAGGGTGACCACCGATGGTCGGCCCTGGATTTCCCAGCCTTCAAACGCGTTGTAATCGACCGCAGAGGTCTGGGTGCTGGCGGAGATGGTGCCTCGATACGAGGGGTCAAAGACGACCAGATCCGCGTCGCTGCCGGGCTGGATGGTTCCTTTTTTTGGGAAGAGGTTGAAGATTTTCGCGGCATTGGTGCTGGCGACAGCGACAAAGGAATGCAGGTCGAGGCGACCGGCACAGACGCCATGGGTGTAGAGCAGCGAGATCCGCTCCTCGATGGATGGGATGCCATTCGGGATTTTTGTGAAATCCGACAGCCCCATGGTTTTTTGGGTCTCGAAGTCGAACGGCGCATGGTCGGTTCCGACCGTGTCGATGAGACCCTGACGGAGCGCATTCCAGAGGACGGGCTGGTTTGACTTGTCTCTCAGGGGAGGGGACATGACAAATTTCGCGCCTTCGAAGTCCGGCTTCCCCGCCGCGCTTTTGTCGAGCACGAGATACTGGATGAGGGTTTCGACGCGCACGTCCACGCCGCGCAGGCGGGCGTTGATGGCCTCCTCCAGAGCTTCCCGGCAGCTCAGGTGAAGGATGTAAACTGGTGCGCCGGTGGCTTCCGCAAAACTCATCAGGTGATGGACTCCCTCCGCCTCGACGCGGGGCGGTCGGCTTTCATGATGCCATTCCGGGCCGGTTTTTCCCTCGGAGAGCAGTTTTTTTTGGAGCTCCGAGACAAGGGTTTCATTTTCGCAATGAGCGGCGGTCACCACGCCGAGTTCCCGCGCGAGCCGGAGGGTGGCGAAGAGTTCCGCGTCGTCGATCCCGAACGCGCCCTTGTAGGCGAGGAAGATTTTGAACGACTGGACGCCCTCGGAAACGATCTTTCGCATCTGCTTTTCCGTGCCGTCGTGAAACCGCGTGACCCCCATGTGGAAGGCGTAATCGCAGCAGGCTTTTCCTTCGGCCAGGGATTTCCATGTGGCGAAGCCATCTGCGGGTTCCTCCGATCGCGCCGGACAACACATGTCAAAAATGGTCGTGGTTCCGCCGGCTACCGCCGCCTGCGTGCCGGTGGTGTAGGAGTCCTTGGCGGACGTGCCCATGAATGGCAGGTGGATGTGCGTGTGCGGATCGATGAATCCCGGGAACACGAATTTCCCCGTCGCATCCACGACCTCGGCACCGGCCGGAACCGCGAGATCCCTGCCGATGCGGGTGATCGTCTCCCCCTCGCACCAGATGTCCGCCACAAACCGGGATGACCCGGTCACGATTTCCCCGCTTTTTATCAGGAGCGCCATGCGGGTATCAAAGCACGGAGTGATTTCTCGCCATAGAAAAAATTTCGGGCGGTTAAAAATCGAGTTCCGCAAACGTTCCTGCGGCTTCCATGCCGTCGCGGACGACGCAGCGGGTGAGGCGGGATCGAGGGGCCACCCTGGCATTTTCCCACAGCACGCAATCTTGGAGAACGGCCCCGTCGCCCACCGTGGCTCCGGCCCCGACCGCGCAAGCCCCTTGGAGGCTGGCACCCGACGCGACGTGGGAGTCTGCCGCCGCCGGCGACGGCCAGCCCGGTTCCTCATACGAGAGCTGATACATGTTGGGCTGGAGCAGCGTGTGCGCCGCGAGGTAGGCGTCCCGTGTGCCCAGATCGAACCAGAGCCCCTCATCCACAATGTCCCCTCCGATATTTGCGCCGGAACGGATCAGGTCCAAGTAGATGGGGACAATCGAAACGACCTGTCTGGCGGGAATGTGCCGGAATATTTCCGGGGAGAGGATCGTGATGCCGGTGAAGAGATATGACGGATCGTCTCCGTTGCCCAGTTTGCCCCGGATATCGGTTATCCGCCCGTCGCGGGATTGGACGTGCAGCGGGCCTCCCGAGGATCTGAGAATCAGCGTGGCAAGGTTGCCGGACTGCAGGTGGCGTTCGATGGACGGACGGAGAGGGAAGTCGGCGAGGATGTCCCCGTTATAGGCGACGAACGGTTCGTTTCCCACAAAGCCCTCGACATTTTTTATGCCCCCGCCCGTATCCATGAGGACGGGTTCGTGCCGGTATTCGAGAGGCAATCTGCGGTAGTGATTGCCGGGCAGAAGCCGGTCATAGGCCTCCGGGGAGTGGTGGGTGTTGACGGCGAACGACGTGATGCCGTTCGCGATCAGGTGGTCGAATCCGAACGTGATCAGCGGTTTTCCGAACAGCGGGATGAGCGGCTTTGGGCGGCGTTCGGTGAGTGGCCGAAGCCGGGTTCCCAGCCCCGCACCGAGCACGAATGCCTTCATCGTTGTCCCGCGGCGAGGCGGAGGATGGCATCCGCCGCGCAGGCCGCGCCGAACCCGTTGTCGATATTCGTCACGGTGACCTTGCTGCTGCAACTTGTCAGCATGCCGAGAAGCGCGGCGAGCCCGCCGAGGCTTGCCCCGTATCCGACGCTTGTCGGCACGGCGATCACCGGGCGGTCCACGAGCCCGGCCACAACGCTCGGCAGCGCCCCTTCCATGCCGGCAACGACGATCAGGACCGAGAACGAGCGGAGGCGGTCTGTCTCGTCGAGCAACCGGTGCAGGCCGGCGACTCCGACATCGGTGATCCGTCCGACGCGGTGCCCGAAGGATTCCAGCGTCACCGCGGCCTCGTCGGCGACGGGCAGGTCCGCGGTGCCCGCGCAGACGACCGCCACCGTGTGTTCCGGGGCCGCGTGAGGATTGGAGCCGACCGTGATGCAACGGGCGCGATTGTGCCAGACGGCATCGGGAAACATCGCCGCGACCGCGCCAAAATGCTCTCGGGTCGCTCGGGTTGCGAGCACCGCCTGTCCCGCCCCGCGGAGGATCGACGCGATCTCCGCCACTTCCGAAGGGTGCTTGCCTTCGCAAAAAACCGTCTCCGCCCGGCCGCATCGCTCCGCCCGGCCGAGATCGACCCGCGCAAAATCAGCGCTCATTCGCGAGAAAAAGCCGCATCGGAACCATCCCGCTTTCGGTGAAGCCGTGCTTGAGATAAAATCTCCGCGACTCGTTCGGGCGGTCGGTCAGCAGCGTGATGCGCAGAAAATTTTTCTGGCGCGCGAATTCGATCGCGTGTTTGAGAAGGCGCGAACCGTATCCCTGCCCGCGGTGCTCCTGACGGATGACGAGGTCCTCCACCAGCAGCACAAAGCCGCCTTCGGCCGTGCTGATGGTGATCAGCAGGTTGATCATCCCGACAATCTTCTTGTGGTTGCGGAGGACGAAAATTCTTCCGCGCGATGGCTGTTCCAGAATGAGGCGCAGGCCGCGCAGCTGTTTCTCGCGGTTCGGCGTGAAATCCTCCTCCTGCGAAAACAAATCCATCAGCAGTTCCGTCAATTCGGACAAGTCATCCAATGTTGCCGGTTCGATGCGCAGTTCGCTCATGGCAATCTCATTATTCCATTCCGCCGCCCGAAGCAATCCGCGATCCTCGAAAGCGGTGTTTTTTCTTCCGGAGAAAGTCCGGCGTGAGCGCCGGATGGCGCGAAGTCCAAATCCGCCTTCCCTCAAATCAAAACCTTCGCAAAAGCCTGACGGCTTTGCAGCGCCTTTGCGCCCCGCTGATTTTATGCCACTTCAGGGCTTGTCATAAGAATCTTGGTGCTCACGCGCATAGCGCCGGATTCCTTCCTCGTTGAGAATGCCGATGAACGGAAGGTTGCGGTATCGCTCGTTGTAGTCGAGGCCGTAACCGACCACGAATTCGTTGGGGATATCGAATCCGACATAATCGGCCTCCACCTGCCGGGCGCGTTCGACATTTTTCCGGAGGAGGACACAGACGCGCAAGCTGGCGGCCCCGGCCTCGTTTTCCAGACGCTCCCTGATCGAGTGGATGGTCAGGCCGCTGTCGAGAATGTCGTCCAGGAGGAGGACGTGGCGGCCCCGCACGTCCGCGATCTGGGTTTGCCGGAAATTGATCAGGCCGGTTGTTTTGGTCCCATGGTAGCTGGAGACGCTCCAGCCATCCACTTGCAGCGGCAGGGGGATCCGTCGCAGGAGGTCCGCCATGAAGATGAAGCTGCCGTTGAGGATCGCGATGACCGTCAGCTCTTTGCTTTTGTAGTCTTCGGTGATCCGGCTGGCGAGTTCGTCCAGCCGGCTCAGGATCGTGGACTCGTGGTAGAGGACCCTGGCGATGTCGGAAACCATTGGCGGGGCTGGCTGTCGAAGCGGGGAGGCTTCAGGGCCGCCTCAGCGACTTCTGGACGACGTAGGAATTGCCCATGATGTCGTAGATGCGCTGCACCGGCAGAACTTTGTGTCCGAAATAGTCCAAATTTCCATCCTTGCCGATCACCGCGATCGCAAACCCCTTCTCGACCTGGAGGTCGTAGGCGAGGCGTGGCCCGTCGGCGGCGATGACAAACGGGATGTTCGACCGGACGACGCCTGGCGTTTGCGAAAAGGCCGCGACGCAGACAATCTTCTCTGCGGCCAGCCGCTCATACATGAGCTGCAACTGCCCGACCTGAGACCGGAAGGCCCACTCGCGGGGAGAGTTGGCCACGAGCACAACCACGGGACGGCCAAGAAAAGCTTTGGAACTTTTCCGCGCCCCGGTCGAATCCACCCAGGAAAATTCCGGGGCCGGGCGGACGACATCGGCATTCAGCGTGCCCGCCGCGAGGGCGAGAAAAAGGATCAAGGATTTCATATTTTCATCAATTCCGCTTCTTTGTTGGCGGTGTGCTTGTCGAGGTCGGCGACGAACCGGTCCGTGAGTTTTTGGATTTCGGCTTCCGCATCGCGGAGCCTGTCTTCCGTCAGTTCGCCCTCTTTTTGAAGTTTCTTGGCGGCATCCATGGCGCTGCGCCGGCAGGCGCGAACCCTGACCCGGCCTTCCTCGGCAAGTTGTTTGACCGTCTTGGCGAGGTCGCGCCGCCGCTCCTCGGAGAGTTCCGGGATCGGGATGCGGATGATCTTGCCATCCACTGCCGGGTTGATCCCGAGGCGCGACTCGTTGATCGCGCGCTCGATGTCGCGCACCGTCGATGCGTCGAACGGCTGGATGACCAGGAGCCGGGGTTCCGGCGCGGAGATGAGGGCGAGTTGTTTGAGCTTCATCGGCGAGCCGTACGCCTGCACCTCGAGGTTCTCCACGAGTGCGGGCGAGGCTTTGCCGGTGCGGATCGCGTTGAACTCGTGCATCATGAATTCGACCGCCTTCTCCATGCCTTCTTCCGCCTCGAATGTGATTTCGTCCACGCTCATTCCGCGCCCTCCGGTTGGTCCGAGACCAGCGTGCCGACCTTTTCTCCGATGATGGCCCTCCGGATGTTGTCAGGATTGTTCATGTCAAAAACGATTATCGGCACGCGGTTGTCCATGCAAAGACTGAAAGCGGTCGAGTCCATCACCTGGAGCCTGCGCGAGAGCGCCTCGCTGTAGGTGATGTGCGTGAAGCGTTTCGCGTCCGGGTTTTCCTTGGGATCGCAATCGTAAACCCCGTCCACTTTGGTGGCTTTCAAAATCACCTGGGCGCCGATTTCGTTCGCCCGCAACGCGGCCGTGGTGTCCGTGGAAAAGAAGGGGTTGCCCGTGCCGGCGACAAAGATCACGACGCGCCCCAGTTCGAGGTGGCGGGTCGCCCGGCGGAGGATGAACGGCTCAGCGACGTTGTGCATTTCGATGGCGGTCTGCACGCGGACATCGACTCCGAGGCCTTCCAAGGCGCTCATCAGGGCAAGCCCGTTGATCACGGTGGCCAGCATGCCCATGTAATCCGCTGTCGTGCGGTCCATGCCGCGGTGGCTCGCCGCGAGCCCGCGCCAGATGTTTCCGCCGCCGACGACCACGGCGAGTTCCACGCCCATTTTTTGGACATCCGCAATCTGGCCCGCGATTTTCGAGGCGATCTGGGGAGAGATGCTGTCGCGGCTGCCCGGCTCGCGGAGAGCCTCGCCGCTGAGTTTCAAAACAACACGCTTGTAGCGCGGGGTGGATGTTGTGGACATGAGGATGTCCGAACATCCAACCGCATCAGGGCGGAACTGAAAAGGACAAATCGAACCTTGTTCCCGCTGGCAACGGAAATCCCCGGAGAAATTCGGCGGCGGAGAGGCGTTTTTTTCCCTCGATCTGGACTTCCCGGAGCACGAGGCTTCCTTCCCCTGCGGCCACGACAATCCCGTCCGGACCGGCCGACAGAACCGTGCCGGGAATCCCGCTCGCCACCGATTCCTCCGCGGAATGGATTTTCAGGATACCCGTTGCAAGCCGGGCGGATGCCCCTGGCCACGGGCTCATGGCCCGCACTTTTCGCGCGAGGAGTCCGGCTGGCTCGTGCCAGTCGAGGCGTCCGTCCTGCCTGCCGAGCTTCGGGGCATAGGTCGCGAGCGCGGCATCCTGCGGGATCCGCGCTGCGGATCCGTTTTCCAGGAGCTCCAGCGATTCGTTCAGCACTGCCGGGGCAAGGTCTGCCAGCCGGTCATGCAGTTCTCCGGCCGTTTCGTTCGGAAGAATCGGGATTTTCCGGGCGAGGAGGATGTCTCCTGTGTCGAGACCTTCGTCCACATACATCGCCGTCACCCCGGTTTCGGCATCGCCCGCAAGAATCGCGGCCTGAACGGGCGAAGCCCCGCGGTGACGAGGCAGCAGCGAGGCATGGAGATTCAGGCAACCAAGCCGGGGAAGATCCAAGACCGGGCGCGGCAGGATCTGTCCGTAGGCCGCGACCACCATCAGATCCGGATTCCATGCCGCCAGCGCCGCGAAATCTTTCCGGATCCGCTCGGGCTGCACGACAGGAATTCCTCTCGCGAGCGCCTCGGTCTTCACCGCTGGCGGCCGGGGCCGCAGATCTCTGCCCGCCGGTCGGTCCGGCTGGGTGATGACGCCCACAAGCTGATGCCGCGTGGAGCCCGCCAGCGCCCTCAGGGAGGGCAAACCAATGTCACCGGTGCCACAAAACACGATTCGCATAAATCTGGTGCCAGGGTCCTTGCCGCGGGGAGATCACACAAGCCCGATCGGATGCCTGGCGGGAATCCTTGGTATGGGCCTCCGCTCGCCGGCGATCACCTCGCGTTGCCCGAGCGAGGAGGCGCACCCGGTGCAGAGGTAGTCGAAAATTTCCTTGTCCGGCAGGACGAGCAGCAATTTTTCGCGGACCGGCATGGCTTTTTGGCACTTGTTGCAATAGAGCGACGAGGCGCGGAAAGTTTCAAACTGCTGCATGGGATTCGGAGATGGGACAGGCCGGGTATTTTGCTGGCACAATGACGCGGAACATAGCCGTCGAAAACCGCTCCTGCAACGCTGCGGTGAAGATTTCCTCTCCTTTTCTTTCCGTCACTCGCGGGAAGGTCTCCGGGTTCATTCGCGATTTGCTGGGCTTTATCGAGGTGCCCCGCACCGGGAAAGAGCAAAGAAAGTTCGAAGGGAATGTCGGCCCCCACCACATGTGGTTTAATCTCGCTTCCATTCTGAGAATATGCGGAAACTCAAACGTCGCTGGGAGGCGATATTTTCGATGAAGAGGGTGCTCAACAATTGGCATTGGCTCCTGCCCATTTTTCTTGGGCTGGTTGTCACCGAGGATGTTGTCCATTTTTTTGTCATGCTGGAGGTGGGAGGCCTCAGCGTCAGACAAGCGGTTCCTAAACTCTTCGAGTATTTTTCTTGGCGCTCTGTCTTTGGCTACCTGTTTTCAACCGTATTTCGAATCGTTCCCTTCGCTCTGCTGGCGATCATCACGGGACTCCTCGGACTCAAGATCCGAAGAGATTTTCTCGTTTTCACAGTGATTGGTGGACTGGTCGGAATTTTCCTCTTCTACATCCCTGCAACGGCTTCCGTTTGGAGGCCCCTGTATGACGGGTCCCGGATGAGCTCCACCGCAGTCATCGCCTTTCTTTTTATCCCCTTCTGCACCGTGCCTTACATGCTCGCTGGAACGGCAGGCGGATTGGCGGTCACGCTTTTTCTTGTTGAGCTGGAGGGGCGTCTTTCAAAAGACGAGCGTCGGATTTTGATCGGAGACAGGAAGATCCCTCCTGCGTTTCTGGCGCTCGGGTGTCTTGGCGTATCCCTATTGTTGGGTTTGACACTCGCCAAAGCCACCAGAATCACGGAGGCAAAACAGGCGCTGCTGGTTGAGGCAAGATCACCGCAAACCAATCCTTCCAGACAACAGGATCTTTATGTTCAGGCGACGAATTCTTGCGATGTTAAAGTGCTGGCGGAACTCGCCAAGAATCCTCAGACACCGCCCAGCCGGTTGGAGGAAATATACCAATTTTCTCAGACCCTCGATGAGAAAGGGGAGGTTTCCCGCCAGCCCTATCGCATCCTCTATTCCCTGGCTCAGAATCACAACACGCCAAGCTGGATTTTGGTGAAGTTGGCTGGAAGAAGTGAAAGCAGCATCCGGCTGGTGGCGGGCACCAACCCCAACACGCCAGTGGTAATCTTGGGAAAGCTGGTGACAGACCAAGACAATCTGGTGCGCACCTGGCTCTCAACCAATCCGAAGACGACCAAAGAAGTTCTGCTGCAACTTCAATCGGATAAAGATCCCCTCGTGCGAAACTATGCGGCGACCGCATGGAAGCGGCATGGGTTTCGCGACGACGAGGACCCTTCGTATTTTTCCCATTTGGCAGATTCCCCACCGGGCACTTCCGGTTACATGAAAAAACTGGCGTTGGACATCAGTGAAGGCAAGCAGGAAGCCGTTGACCAGTTAATCAAGGTCGTTCAAGAGCTCTACCGTGGCATTGATTACAACACGGAGAAAAAACGTTTGCTGGACAACTATGTTTTGGTGAATGCTGCGTTCGACATCCTTGGTGAACAGGCGGGCAAAGGCAATCTGAACGCCATGGACGCTCTCAAGCGCATGGCGGGCGTTGATCACGTGCGCGGTTGCAGCGTCCATGCACTTGGAGGTGCGGCCGCTGGTGGAAATCTTGAAGCCCTTGAAATGCTTCTTGATTACAAGCAGCACGGTTTTCTTTTATCTTCGACCGCCATCGCTCTGGCTCAAGCCGCAGCGGCGAACAATGACAGAGCCGTCGAATTCCTTGCGGATTTGCTGGAGCAGCCAAAGCAAAAACCACTTTGGCTCGTTGCCTCCAGGGGGTTGGAAGGTGCCGCCAAGAAAGGCAACGCCAAGGCCAAGGCAGCTCTGGAGAAGAATGAACGGGCTAATCACCCATGACCCGGGGGCCGGAACCCTGGCCCGTCTTCACGGGTGCCCGGAAGAATGCCCTCAACTGAAGAGGTCCTTCAGCCGCTCGTAGAAACCCTTGTGGATCGGGCTGTTTTCCGCGCCGCAGAGTTCGGAAAACCGGACGAGCGCCTCGCGCTGCTCGCCGTTGAGGCGTGTGGGGACCTCCACCTGCACGTGGGTGAGAATGTCCCCGCGCGCCGCGCTGTGGAGGGCGGGCATCCCGTGCCCGCGAACGCGGAAGACCGCGCCGCTCTGCGTGCCGGCGGGGATCTTCAAATTCACGGCCCCTTCGAGAGTGGGCACGCGGATTTCGCCTCCGAGGGCGGCGGTCGTGAACGGGAGCGGGACCTCGGAGCGGAGGTCCATCCCGTCGCGGACGAAAACATCGTGCTCCTTGATGTGGATGACGACATACAGGTCGCCCGCAGGACCGCCACGCAGGCCGGCCTCGCCGCCGCCAGAACTCCGCAGGCGGGATTCGCTGTCGATGCCCGCAGGGACTTTGATTTTCACGCGGGAGGTCTTTTCGACCCGCCCCTCGCCATGGCAGGACTTGCAGGGTTTCTCGATGATCCGGCCGGTCCCGTGACACTGCGGGCACGTTTGCGCCACCTGAAAAAACCCCCTGGACGCCACGACTTGGCCGCGGCCCCGACAGGTCGGGCAGGTCACTGCCTTCGACCCTTTCTGGGCACCCGAACCATCGCACGATTCGCAGGCGTCGAGCTTGCGGATCTCGATTTCCTTTTCCGCTCCGAAAGCCGCTTCCTCGAGCGTGATCTGCATGTCGTAGCGCAGGTCCGACCCCCGCTGCCGTCCGGAGGCGTCGCCGCCGCCACCGCCGAAAAAGTGGTCGAAAATTCCGCCCGTGCCGCCGCCGGCACCGAAGACCTCCCGGAAGAGGTCGAACGGGTCGTGAAACCCTCCGCCACCGCCCATGCCGCCCTGCTGGAAGGCCGCGTGGCCGTAGCGGTCATACGCCGCGCGTTTCTGCGGCTCCATGAGCACGTCGTAGGCCTCTCCGAGTTCCTTGAACCGCTCCTCGGCGGCGTGGTCGCCGGGGTTCTTGTCCGGGTGGAATTTGACCGCGAGTTTGCGGTAAGAACGCTTGATTTCCTCCTCCGTGGAGGAACGTTCCACATCGAGAACCTCGTAATAGTCGCGCTTGTTGCGGCTCATCCGGCGGCACCTTTGGAAACGGTGACGCTCGAGGCCCGGAGCAGGCGGTCCTTGAGCTTGTATCCCTTGCGGAGGAGTCGGACGACATGGCCCTCCGGAACGCCCGGGCTGTGTTCTTGGGCGACCGCTTCATGGTGGCCCGGATCAAATACCTGGCCTTCGGCGGGGACGGCCTCGACCCCATGGGCCTTGAGGAAATCCTGAAGCTGCTTCTGCACGATGGACATCCCTTGGATGATCGAAGCGGTGTCCGGCGCGGAACGCGCGGCCTCCAGGCCGAGTTCGAAGTTGTCCAGGACGGGAAGCAGCTTTTCCAGGAGACTGGTGTTTGCATAGCGGATCGCGTCCTCCTTCTCGCGGGTCGCTCGCTTGCGGTAGTTGTCGAGATCGGCCTGGGCGCGCAAGGCGAGGTCTTTGAACCGGGCGGCTTCGGCCTGAAAATCCGGGGCTTCCTCCGGGGCGGGGGCTTCCACCGCGGGTGTCTCAGGTGTTTTGTCTGAGGGTTTGGGTTCGTGTTTTTTCATGTCTTGGCAATGGCAATGAGCGTGATGTCGTCGTGTTGGGGATGGCTTCCGACAAATGCCTTCACATCGTCGGCGACAAACTTCACCACGCTGGCCGCGCCGTGCGGCGCACTCGCTTGCAGGCCCTGGACCAAGCGGGGTAGGCCGTATTCGGAGCCCTCCTGATCGAGCGCTTCGGTGGCGCCGTCGGTGTAGAGCAGAATACAATCCCCTTTCTCCAGGCTGAAACTGAAGTCGGCGCACACCCTGTTGAATACCTCTCCGCTGTCAATCCCTAGGGCCATCCCTTTCGGGGTGAGCTTTTCGACTTCCTTGGTCGCGGCGCGGTAGAGAAGCGGCGCATCGTGCCCGGCCCGCGCGAGCGTCACTTGACGGCCGTCGGCGTCCAGAATCAGGTAGGCCATGCTGATGAACATATCCTCCTTGATATCCGGGTAGAGCTGCCGGTTGACCCGGCGCAAAACCTCGGAAGCCGAAGTTTTATTGACGGCCTCGCTCCGGAGCACGCTTCGACACATCGCCATGATCAAGGAAGCGGGTACGCCTTTCCCCGAGACGTCCGCGATGACCACTCCCACGCGCGAAGGATCCATGCGGATGTAGTCAAAGTAGTCTCCGCTCACATGGCGGGCGGGGATGTTCACGCCGCTCAATTCATATCCCGGAACAACCGGAGAAGACGAGGGGAGCAGGATGCCCTGGATCTCCCGGGCAATCTCGAGATCGTGGTCCATCCGCTTCTTTTCGCCGGCTTCGAGATAAACCACCTCGTTGTAAAGCGCGAACGCACCCTGCTCGGTAATGGCTTTGAAAACCTTCAGGTCCGCAACGCCAAAGGGAGTGCTCATCGGCCCGTTGGCCAGGCCGAGCACGCCGAGGATTTTGCGCCGGTAAACAAGCGGGCCCACCAGCGCGGACGTGATTCCGCCCGCCCCGGGCCCGGCTTCGTCGTCGCACGCCTCGAGCACGCGGGCGTGACCGCTTTCCCAGCATTTTCCGATGAGCCCCTCGCCGCGCCGCGCCGGATGTAGCCGCAGGTAGCTTTCGATCGCCACGGGCGTGACGGCAGACTGGTCGAGAATGTGCTGCGGAACTTCGACCATCGGCTGACATCCCTTGGAAATGAACGCCGGTGAGATCGTCGTGTCGTTCTTGTCCGCCAGATAAAGGGCACCCCCCTGCGCGTCCAGGATCCGCACGGCGCTCTCGACGATGAGCCGGTGGAGTTCCGAGCTGCGGACCCCCTCGGAAAATGCCTCGCCGAGCCCGTGCAGAAAGTCGAAGACCCGGTCCTCTTCGACTTCGATCTCGGCACGCTGGCGCTCCAGTTCACTGACCTTCTTGGTGAATGCATTGAGCACGACCAGAAGGGCGACGAACGTCACGAAGAACAGCAGGCAATAAATATAAGTCCACATGATGGGCCCTGAGCGTGGCAATATCTGAAACGGTGCGCGAAGGATCAAGGATGATCCGCGTCAATCGTCCGTCCTGTTCTCCTGCGACAGTTCCTGGCGCAGGTAATCCACGACATCTTTGAACTTCACCGCGTTGTGGGCGTCCGCCTCGATCAAGGCCTCATGGGCTTCAAGGACGGTCTCCTTGGCGTCATCATCCCGGACCGGTTCCGCCTGCCGCAGCGTTGCGGGAGCATCCGAGGCGTGGCCGGTTTCCACGAAAAAAAGCTGATCGAGCCCGAGGTTTTCCAGAAGGGCGGCGTTGCGGACGTTCACGTTGACTGCCCGGAGCCCGCCCTGTCCGATTTCGCGGAGCCGCAGCGCGATGCCGGCCAGGGTGCCCATGAAGGTCGAGTCCATCAGCACGCAGGCATCCAGATCGACCACAAAATCCCGGTGGCCCCTCTGGATCATCTGCTTCACAAACTCCTTGACGCCGGGGCTGTTCTGGAATGTTCCCCGCCCGTTGACTTTGAGCCATACCGTGCGGCCGAGGCTGCCAACAAGAATCGAAGAAGGGATACTCACAATAAACTAACACAATTTGCCCCGAGGGAGCAGGCGTGTCAAATGATGCCTAGTTCCATACGTACGACTGGCGCATCGCCACGATCTTTCCGCCAACAATCAAAAGAACCCGCCAGGCCGTCACGCGCCCGTTTTCCAGAAACTCGTCGCCCATGACTTCAAAGGGGGTTTTCCGGGATCCGTGCACCCCGGGATAATAACGCTCCTTGGCCATGACATGATTGGACAGGCCCGCCTGCCGGTATTCGAAGCGGACGGTGACGTCCGAGCGGTTTTTCGCCTGCCAGAAGAAGTTGTAACAGTTGCCGTTTCGCTGGGCGTATTCCTGTCCGCTAATCGATCCCCAGTAGTTTCGCAACCTTTCGAAATTGGCAGCCTCGCCGATGGTGTCAGGCACGGGCTGAGTGTTGTCGTAGGAGCTCTGCTGGATTTTGCGGAACTGGTAGGAATCATCCAGAGCCAGCGGCAGGATGTTGGCTTTTTCGAGCCGGTTGGCGGGCTCCTCTGGAGTCGAGCAACCGGCGACTGCCAGCGCCAGGCAGAGGAGGACGGAAAATCTGGTCATCCGGGGGATCAAAGCGCGTTTGGCGGCATGTGTCAATTATGCAGGAGAAACCCTGATCCGCGAATGAATGGAGGGCGGTCGCCCTCGGCCGCCTTGCTGAGCAGCCCGAGGGCGGGCTGCCTCCCTTTATCTATCGTTTCTCCGGTTGCCCTCCCTGGGCCAAACATTCGTCTCTTCCCACTTCACGAAGCGCTATCGCGCTGGTTTTGTCGAGCCGCCCTCCCGATCCTCAGATCCCTCGCAGGAAAAACCAGCCGACGACGCCGCCGAGCAAAATGAGGAGGGCGGGGTTGGTGCGGCGGAGGAAAAGCCACGCCGTGACAGCGAGCCCGATTGTGATCGTCAGGGCATTGAAGTGGGAGCTGTGTTCGGGATTGAAACTCGCGGTCTTTCCCACGGCATAGACGCCCGCGAGCATCAGGCCGATCGTGATCGGGGCCATGCCTCGCTGGACGGCATCCCGCCAGGGATTTTCCTTGAAGCTGTCCCAGATGTGGCTGACCGCGTAGGTGAGAAAACTCGAAGGCAGGTAGAACGCGAGGAGGACGACGATCATGGCGGCGAAAGCCCATCCGTCGGGCATCCCGTCGTGGATGGCGGCCTTGAACCCGATGAGCCCGACCATCGTCATGTTGGGGCCTGGAGCCATTTGCCCGAGGCTGTAGATGGTGGCAAAATCATCGGCCGAAACCCATTTGTGGACGCTCACCGTCTCGTGCTCCATCTGCGGCAGGACGGCGCTGCCGCCGCCGACCGCCAGCAGCGAAAGCAGGCAGAAGACGTTCAGGAGGCTGACGAGCTCTTTCATTTGGCCGCCTCCTTGCGCGGGCGGCGCAGGATGATCGCGAACGGCGCGATGAGGAACAGCGCGACCGGCAGCGACACGTGGAAGAGGCCGACGAGCACGAACGTCAGCAGGACAAAAAACAGATCCAGCGGATTCAGGAATTGCTTCGCCCCGATCTTGAGCGTGACCTGCAGAAGCAGCCCCACGGCCGCCGCGGCGATGCCCGCCAGCGCGGCGGCGACATCTTGGTTGTGGCGAAAGCGCACGTAGAGGAGGCCGAGGATGACGAGAATCACCGCGCCGGGGATCACGAGCCCGGTCGCGGCGGCGATCGCCCCTCGCGCTCCCGCGAGCCTGCGGCCGGCGATGATCGCCACGTTCACGGAGTTCAGCCCCGGCAGCGTCTGCCCGATCTCGAGCGCCGCCAGAAAGTCGTCCGGGGTCATCCAGGCTTTCTTCGTGACGATCTCGTCGCGCAGATACGCGACCAGCCCGCCGCCAAAGCTCGTGACGCCGATCCGGAAAAACGCGCGGAAGATCTCCGGGCAGGTGGGGTTATTCTCCACTGGTGGGATTCGGCGCGGTCCCGAACTGGTAAACGAGGGCGGTTTTGGTGGTTCCGAGAGAGACCCAGTCGAAGGCGTCGAGCTGGAAGGCCTTGTAGAAGTCCTCCGCCCGCTTGAGGTTTTCCTTGTGGAGCTTGTCCGCGCTGTCGAACCGGCACTGGAACGCGAACTCCCCGCAGAACGCTTTTTCGTATTTGCGCGTGCGCCAGACCGAGACCGAGGTCTTGCCGCTGAGGCCGCCGCCGAAATGGAGTTCGCCCACATCGACCTGCACCTCCTCCACGGCCATGTCGTTGACGATCCTCACGGGAGCGTCGCTGTTGGCCTCGACCTGTTTGATCGCCGGGAACGAGTTGGTGAGGTCCTTCACCGCCATGTTCAAATGCTCCCGAGGCATCGCGAGCACGCAGTTGTGCGAGAAGATCGAGCGGATACCACCGAGGCTCTCGCGCAGCGGGAGGAGTTCCTCCTTGAACTTGATCCGCGCGGCTCCGCCCGGGGTCGCGGGCCGGATATCGACCGCGGCGGCCGCCTCGAAATCCGGGTGGCGGAATTTCATCGTCAGCTCGGGGATCCCGTCCGGCCAGCCGCCTTTGTAATGCGTGCGCAGGCGGAGGATGAAGTGGTTGTGGTAGAGGGCGAAATCCTCGGTGTCGAAGAACAGGACCTCGCGCACGTTGCTCACGAAGGCGTCGTCCGCCTCCTTCACATGGACATCGAATTTTTTCGCTGTGTGGCGGACGATTTTCCAGAAGTCCACAAACGCTTGAGCCGTCTGGAAGTGTTCGGGCTGGAGGATGATTTTGTATTCCCGGTATTGGACCGGGTCCTTGGGTGTGTTGAGAATTTCGTGCGAGGCCATGCTCCACCTGTAACACACAACCGCTCCTTGTCATCGCGGAAAACATCCGGCATACCACGTGGGCATGGAATCCGCAGACAGATTGGAGCCGCGCGATGTGCGCCGGAATTTTGCCTGCCTCGTCTGGACGGGTTCTGTTTTTGCGATGGGCTGGGCCGAGGTGATGGTCGTCCTTCAGCCGCTGCTCGTCCATTACGGGGCGACGAACGCGCAGATCGGGATCGTGCAGGGGGTCCTGATCGCCACGTTCCCGGGCATGTTCCTCTCCCCGTGGATCACGCGGAAATTCCGGCGCAAAAAAATCTATCTCTACGTGGCGGACTCGCTCTACCTGCTTCCCCTCGGGATCGTGGGGGCGGCGGTCTGGGCGGGGGTCTCGACCAGCGGGGCCGCCATGATCGCATTCATCATCTGGATGATGTGCGCCGGGCAGGTCGCGGCGGGGTTCGGGGGGCTGCCGAGCCAGGAGTTCTTTGCGGCGTGCATCCCGATGCGGCTGCGCGGGCGGCTCGCCGGCCTGACCTCGGGAGTGGGAGGATTGCTGGGCATCGCCGGGGCGGGATTCGCGGCATGGGTGCTGGTGGCGCTCCCGAAACCGCAGGGCTTCGGCGCGCTGCTCGTCCTCGCATGGCTGCTCTGCCAGATCGCGGACACTGCGATTCTGTTTGCGAGGGAGCCGCCGACTCCGGTCGAGCGCTCCCCGAGCCCGTGGGGAAAAACCATGTGGCTGGCGTTCTTGCGGGACACGAAATTCCTGCGTCTCACGCTGGCGATCTGCTTGATCTCGCCGCTTGTCGCCCAGTTCTCGATCTTCGCCACTGTCTTCGCGTTCCGGGAATTGAAATTTGCCGCGCAGATGGCGGCCTGGCTCGGGCTCTCCACCTCGATCGCGCGAGTCGCCTTGAGCCCGGCCGCCGGGTGGCTCACCGACCGCTGGGGGGCCCGGAACTCGCTGCTTTTCTGGCCGGCGTTTTCCGCGGCCGCATTTTTTCCCCTCGCGATTTTTCCTGGAGTGGTCACCGTCTTCGCCGCGACCGCGCTGGCAGCCGTGGCGTGGAGCGGGTTTTCGGGGGCCATGAACGCGCTGACATGCGGGATTCCCAAACCCGAAAATCGCGCCGGCCACTTCACCCTGCTCGGATTTTGCATGATCGCCGCGAATTCCGCCGGGCCGGTGCTTGTCGGGTGGATGTTCGACGTGGTCCCGTATCGGCCGGGCTTCGTGATCCTTGGCGGCGCGGCTCTCGCGGCGACGGCGGCCGGATTCCTGCTCCTGCGCGGGATCAGCTCCCGGGCGGAAGATTTCCAATAGGCTGCGACCGGGCGAACCGTGTGAGCCGTGATATATGGGTTCGGACGGAGCCTCGCCCTTGTTTCGAGCCGATGCGGGTTTCGGGAACGCGGTTTGCGCTTTGCAGGAGGCACCCGGTTGTCGCATGGTGGGGCGATGGATTACCTCGAACGTGCCCGAAGGGTTTTCGATATCGAACTTCAGGAGGCCGCCGCCGTCTGCGCCCGTCTGGGCGAAGATTTCACGAAGGCGGTGGACCTGATCAAGACCGCCGTCGAAAACCGCGGGAAAGTCGTGGTGCTCGGCGTCGGAAAATCCGGGCACATCGGCGAGAAAATCGCGGCGACCCTCACCAGCACAGGCTCTCCCGCCGTTGTCCTGAATTCCCTGAACGCGCTTCACGGCGACCTCGGCGTGGTGGCGGATGGCGATATCGTCCTGGCCCTGAGTTACAGCGGGGAAACCGAGGAACTGCTCGCGGTCCTTCCTTCCTTCGTCCGCATGGGGCTTCCGATTCTGGCGATCACCGGCGAGACGAATTCGACCCTCGCCATGGCGTCGGCCGCGGTGCTGGACGTGAAAGTTTCCCAGGAAGCCTGCCCGCTCAATCTCGCGCCCAGCTCGAGCACCACGGCCATGCTCGTGCTCGGAGACGCCCTCGCGATGACCCTGCTCGAAGCCCGCGGGTTTCAGAAGGAGGACTTCGCGCGCTACCATCCGGGCGGCAGCCTCGGCCGCGGACTCCTGCTGCGCGTCCACCAGATCATGCGGCCGGTTACGGAATTGGCCATCCTCTCGGCCGGCGACACCGTTCTCGACGCGGTGCGCGGCATGACCGCCCGGCGCGCGGGCGCGGCCGTGATCGTCTCCGCGGAGGGAAAACTCGCCGGCATCTTCACCCACGGCGACTTCTCGCGCCACTTTCCGGAAAATCCTGACATCGGCTCCAGGAAGGTCGGCGATTTCATGACGAAAAACCCGATTGCGATCCCCGGCGACAAGCTCGCCGCCGAAGTGCTGCAGATCCTCGAACAGCACCGCATCGACGACCTCGTCGTCGTGAACGCCGCCAACGAACCCATCGGCATCGTGGACTCGCAGGACCTCACCCGCCTGAAAATCCTCTGAGGCACCCAGCTCACCAGATCGAGATGGTCTTTCTCGGAAAGTTGATTTCCAGCCGGCTCTTCTGAACCAGCGGGCTTCCGATGATTCCTTGGCCGGAAAGGTAGGGGACCTCGAACACCGCGAAGGGAAAGTCCCGGTAGAGGATCCCCCCGATCGATGTCTCGTCGATGAAGCCCACCAGCGCCGTCTGCCTGCCATACTCGCCGCCGTCGCTGATCTTGGTCCCCGATTCGACTCTTCGAAAATTGCTTTCGATGCCGTTCAGGTTCGGGATCAGGTTGATCTGGGCCCCACTGTCAAAAATCATCCGGCAGGTCGCGTTCCCGATCCTCACCGGGAACGCGGGAGTGTGAAGGAAATACGCGAATGGAACCACCGCTTTCGCGCCGCGCGGGCCGGTCGCATTTCCGCTCGCGACCGCACGCACGTCGATCTGCCGGTTCTTCCAGTCGAATACCACCGCACAGCTTTTCAACTGCTCGTGTCCGACAGCCCCGAGGAGCGGGGTGGTGGCCGGGGATTCCATCGCGGAAAAATCATGGAGTTGCCCGCGGATGCCCTCCGCGTGGAGTTCGCCCCATTGAAATGTGCGGACCGCGTTGCTTCCCAAGCGCGGTTTGATCCCCTCGACCGTGGTGGTGAGGCCGGGCATGGCATTCCGGGAATCCGCCCCGAAATACTTCCTGTTCAGGAGCAGCCCCGAGCTCCCGGTATCGACCAGAACGAAGCCGGTCCGTTCATTGATGCGGGCGCGGACGAACATGAGCCCCCGGCTCTCGACAAAAGTTGAAGAGAAAGATTTCGAAACCTTTGCTTCCGCCGGCTTCCAAAGCGGGACCGGATCAATCGTGCGGATGCGCAGCGCCTCATCGAGCCCGAGACGCATCATGAGCATCGCGTCGGACAGGTAGAAGGCCGCTTTGACATCGGTCTCCCCGTCCTTTTCGGAGACCGACAGAATCTGGAATCGCGTGATCGCGGACGGCGGCCAGTGCATGCCGGCTTTCAGCCCCGCCCTCGACAACTCGTCGGTCATCCCCTCGACCTGGATTGTGTCCGCCAGCAGGCCGAAAAGTTTTTCCGCCGACCGCTGGTTCAACGCCTCCTGATACCGGGCGACGACCGCCCGGATCTCCCGCTTCCGCGAACCCGCCATCGAAATGCTCCCGCAGCCGCCCTGGAAAAGCACGAGGCCCGCCAGGAGCAGCGCCAGCCCGGCCGCTCCAATACGCCTGATCCGGAAACCGCGATTCCTCCCGCGAAGCCGCGGAACCCTCAGAGAAAAGCGGTTTGCAGGCTGAAACATCGGTGAACCCATGCCCTTATGTATCCGCATTTTCCGACTCGCCGGTCGAGCCAAATGGCAGGGCGAACGCATTATGGGACGCATCGAGTCGCTTCGTTCCGGGGAGCACGCCCGTCTCGGGTGCGGTTTTCGGCGTCCCGCCGAAAACTCGGACAGGCGGGACGCGCAATACTGTCAGGATAAGTGGCATGGGCAGCCGCGATCTCATGCAACCGCGAAGCGCTGCTCTGCTTCCGAAGAAATTGGAACCACGAAAGACACGAAAAGCACGAACATCAGAGACTCGCGGAGCCATCAACCATGGTCCTTCCCCTTTTCGTGTTTTTTGTGGTTCAATGAACACCTGTTTATGGATGGAACACATCTTGTTCTTGGTGAAGAATGCTTCCGAATTCAGGGGGCCATTTTTCAGGTGTATCGGGAGATGGGATCGGGATTTCTGGAGTCCGTTTATCAAGAGTGTCTGGAGCGCGAATTCCATCGCTGCAAGATCCCTTTTGAACCCCAAAAGGAAATCCGCCTCGCCTATCGAGGCGAGATTCTGGTCCAGACCTTCCGCGCCGATTTCCTCTGCTTCGACCAAGTGATCCTCGAAATCAAAGCGGTCAAAGAAATCGCCCCCGAACACCGGGCACAGATTCTGAACTACCTCAAAGCGACGGGATACAAAGTGGGACTCCTAGCCAACTTCGGAGCCCACCCAAAAGCAATCGTTGAGCGGTTTGTGCTCTGATTCCCAAGAATATCCAACCACGAAAGACACGAAAAGCACGAACGTCAGAAACTCGCGGCGCCATCAGCCCCGGCCTTTCCCCTTTTCGTGCTTTTCGTGTTTTTCGTGGTTGAAAAATCCGGCAGCCCCGTCGCCTGCAGCTTGCTCAGCGCGTGATCTCGCACCACCGGTGCAGATGGATCCAGCAGAACTTGGAACCACGAAAGACACGAAAAGCACGAACGTCAGAAACTCGCGGCGCCATCAGCCATGCTCCTTCCCCTTTTCGTGGCTTTCGTGTTTTTCGTGGTTGAAAAATTTGGCAACCCCGTCGCCTGCAGCTTGCTCAGCGCGTGATCTCGCACCACCGGTGCAGATGGATCCAGCAGAACTTGGAACCACGAAAGACACGAAAAGCACGAACGTCAGAAACTCACGGCGCCATCAACCATGCTCCTTCCCCTTTTCGTGGCTTTCGTGTTTTTCGTGGTTCAATAATCCGGCAGCCCCGCTGGCTGGATCAGCGACACCACCTCCGACCGCTTGGATTTTGTGAAGACGTCAGGCGTCAGCGGGCGCGCCGTGATCGGCGGCGATCTGGAAACGGCGCTCGGTCTCGTCCTCCTCCCGCTCGCACATCCGGTCGTAGAGCCCGGCCCATTGCGCGTCGCCGGGGTAAAGTTCCTCGTCTGAAAGTTCGCCCGCCCCGGCCCTCCGCCACGCCTCCGCCGCAAAGCTGCTCAGCGCACGCGGCCACCCGCTGCCCTCGTCCTCGTAACCGTCGGGATGCAGGCCGGGAAAGGCGTAGGCGACGGCACACCATGCGCGAAGGAAAGCGAGTTTGGGATTGAGAATTAGCTGTAAATGTGTGGTGCTTTTCTGCGCGTTCACTGCACATGTGAACCAAAGCAATTGCCGTCTTCGTCTGTGATCGATCCGTCTGGATGCACGGTCACTGGAACAGTGTATTCTTCCACAGTCATGGCGTCATCGAAGTCACGCTCGCCGTCCAGAAACTGTTGAATTCGGGTCATCGCGTAATCGGCGATTTCCTTCTGCGCGTCCAACTCGGTTTCAAATACCACGTATTTGTCTTCGCCGTCGCTCACAACCGGCACCGGCCCTTGAAAATGAGTGTCGATGTAAATGCAGAAACCGTTGAGTGAATGGGTAGCCATATTCTGCAAACTTTTGGCCGAATACGGCAATGAGGACAAGCATTCTGTGTTCTATACTAGAACATACGTTGGGGTCATAAACCTGGTAATCTGGTATTTGCCAAATGGGCCAGACGACTCAGAACCTTGTGGGAGAACGCGTAAAAGAAGCTCGCGCCGCCGCTATCCCGCCGCTAACGCAGGAGGGACTTTCCAAGAAGCTCTCAAAACTCGGTGTTTCGATCGACCGTGCAGGCGTTGCCAAGATTGAGACGGGAATTCGCGGTGTTTTGGATTTCGAGTTGGTGGCGCTAGCGAAGTCACTCGGCGTCAAAGTGACTTGGCTCCTCGGCATCAAGGAAAAGCCGGATGCCTGCGTTCTACCATAGCACACTCGGGGCGTTGCTGGCAGAAGACGAGCAGAGGATTATCGGCTTGCTCATCACAGGCGCAGGCACTGCGAATCTCGGTGAGCACCTTCACACTCAGACCCGCGCTTGGCAAAAGGAAATCGCCATTCTGAAATCAACAGCAGTAGATCTGGCGGCCAAGATTCCAGAAAGCCGCGAATGGGGCGTGTTGCTCGAGTATCCGATTCCCCGTCGCCGGAAGCGCATTGATGGAGTGGTTCTGGCTGGTGACATCATCATCGTATTGGAATTCAAGGTTGGCGCGGACACCTACGACGCTTCCGCACGGAGGCAGACAGAAGACTATGCGCTCGACCTTCGAGACTTCCATGAAGAGAGCTTCGGACAAGTCATCATCCCGGTGCTCGTAGCAACAGAGGCGAAAGACTCCCCAAGCGCAGACGCTCTGGCAAGCAACGAACTCGTTCGGTCGGTGCGACTCGCCAACTCTACAAAACTTTCAAACATTCTTGCCGAGACCTACGAAGCGTTTCATCAGGCAGGCCAGCCGCTCATCGCGTTGCCTGCATGGAATTCTTCGGGTTACAAGACGGTTCCCACCATCATCGAAGCGGCGGAGTCGCTCTTCGCTGGCCAGAGCGTCAGGGAAATCTCCGCATCTCACGCCGACGTCTTCAATCTCACACGCACAGCCTCGAAACTTGTAGAGACAGTCGCATGGGCACAGGAGAACAACCGGAAAGTCATTTGCTTTGTTACCGGTGTTCCTGGAGCAGGCAAGACGTTGGCAGGATTGACTGTCACACACGACCCGCAACTTCGTAGCGATGACCGACCGGCGGGAGTTTTTCTATCCGGGAATGGACCACTGGTCCGAATCGTCAGGGCTGCGCTTGCTCGCGACAGCAAACGGAGAACAGGTTTGTCTGTCTCCGAGTCGAAACGTCGGATTGAGGCATTCGTCCAGAACGTCCACACGTTCCTCCGGGAGTATTCCGACAATCCAACCATTCGCCCGCCGGACATGGTTGTCGTTTTTGATGAAGCGCAGCGCGCATGGAACGCCGAGAAGCAACGCAAGAAATTCCATCGGGATGCATCCGAACCGGCGGTCATGTTGTCCATCATGGATCGCCAACCTCAGTGGGCCGTCATCATTGCGCTCGTGGGTGGCGGGCAGGAAATCCATGACGGTGAAGCTGGCCTTGCTGAATGGGGCCGCACTCTCGCCAAGCAGTTTCCCCATTGGCGCATCCTAGCCTCACCAGAAGTTCTGGAAGGCGGAGCAGGTCTCGCAGGCCATCGACTGTTTGAATGCGACGAGTGGAGCCACCTCGATATCGAAAAGGATGACTCGCTGCATCTCCCTGTATCCATTCGCACCTTTAAAGCGGAGAACGTGTCACGTTGGGTGGATGCTGTGCTTCAACGAAACGTCGGAGAAGCGGCGGAGCTTTTCCTCGAGCTTGGAGATTTTCCAATCGTCCTGACCCGTTGTTTGGACACCGCGCGTTCATGGCTGCAAATGCAGACTCGCGGAGAACGCCGTTGCGGTCTCGTCGCAAGTTCAGGCGCCCTTCGTTTACGGGCCCACGGGATAGAACTGTCCGGTGAGTTTCGCGGAGCGTATCCTTTCGAAGAGTGGTTCTTAGCTCCTCCCGGTGATGTTCGGTCTTCCTTTCAACTCGAAGTTGCGGCAACCGAGTTCGAGTGTCAGGGATTGGAACTTGATTGGGCGGGTGTCTGTTGGGGAGGAGATCTACTTATTCAAGCCGATCGCCAGTGGCTCTATCGCTACTTCCATGGAAAAGGTTGGCGTCATTACCGCGATGCGGGCGACAGACAGTTTCTTCTTAATAAGTATCGCGTTCTGCTGACACGTGCACGGCAGGGCATCGTGATTTGGATCCCACGCGGAGAATTCGCTGATGCAACACGTGATCCCACCCTGCTTGATGCCACAGCAGATTTTTTAGTCGCTTGTGGGATACCTTTGCTTGATTGAAATCCTCCCAATAACATAAGCACGGTCGATCTCCGCTTTTTCAGCGAGTTTTTCTTGGGAGAACCCCTTGGCGGCGCGGAGGCGGGCGACGTTGACTCCAAATTTCGAGAGGGTCCGGTCTTTGGCGGGCATGGTGGGCATCATGTGCCCAACTATGTCCGAAAGTCTGCGGACGATCGGCTACAATGCGCTTCGGAGGCGCGGAATTTTTCAAAACGACGGACGGCCCGGCGGTCCGTTCCTACCAGAAATCCAGCAAAACATGGGCAAGATGCCCCATGCCACAGAGGTCATCGTTTCGGTGCCCGTTTTTTGGATTTTGCGCGGAAGTCCGGGGCGTCTTCGCGGACATGGAACCCGATCTCCTCGCGGGGCGGGTCGGGATCGGGTGGAAGAGGCGGGGCCATGAGCATACGGATGGCGTCGAACACGACGCGAAACTGGGTGTCGTATTGTTTCTCCATTGCGTTGAGCTTGTCGGCGAGGCCAGCGTTTGAGAGCAGAAGCTCGCGCAGGCGGACGAATGCGCGCATGATGCCGATATTGACCTTGAGGGCGCGGGGGCTGCAAAACGCTGGAGAGCATGGCGACGCCCTGTTCGGTAAAAGCCATTGGCGAGGCTCCTCCCAACTTGCCGCGACCGGGTATCACATTCTGTGACACCATGTCGCCGATTTCCCCATCGCTCAACTCGAACAGGAAATCGCATGGGAACCGGTCACGGTTCCGGCGCACCGCCTGCTTGAGCGCACGAGTTTCGACCCCGTAAAGTTCCGCCAGATCGTAATCGAGCAGCACTTTCTGCCCGCGCACAAGGAGGATGCGGCGCTCGGCCTGAACGCTCAGGATATCCGGTTTCTTGGACTTCGATGAGGGTGGCATGACAGTTTCGACGAGACTACACAACTCACGCTTCGATGGCCAGTTCGTCCATCAGCCGGAGTCGGAAAAGCTGAAAACCGAGTCATCGGCGATGATGACGTGGTCCAACGCCCCGTCCATTGATTGATGGAATTGGCGCGCGTTCCCGTGTATGGAGTCCTCGGGATGCGAGCATTTCTCAAAGATTTCCATGCGGAGGCGGGGCGGGCGCTGGTTGACCGGGAGCGGGAGCTGGAGCTGGCGCTCTGCTGTTTGATCTCCGGGGGGAACCTGCTCATCGAGGATGTGCCGGGTGTCGGCAAGACGACGCTGGTCAAGGTGCTGGCCCGCGTGCTGGGGCTGGATTTCAAGCGGGTGCAGTTCACGAACGACCTGCTGCCGTCCGACATTCTCGGGAGCCAGGTTTTCGACGCGACGAGGCAGGTTTTCACGTTCCACCGCGGCCCGATTTTCGCGCAGCTTGTTCTCGGAGACGAGCTCAACCGGGCCTCGCCCCGCACGCAGAGCGCGGCACTCCAGGCGATGGACGAGCACGAGGTCACGATCGAGGGGCACACGTATCCGCTTCCCGAGCCGTTCTTTTTTATCGGCACCCAGAACCCCCGCGACCATGCTGGGACGGCCGCGCTGCCGGAGTCGCAGGTGGACCGGTTTCTCATGCGGATCGAGCTGGGGCCGCCGGAGCGCGCGACGCAGCAGAAGCTGCTCGTGCGGGACCGCGCGCGCGGCGGAAGCCTCACGTTTGATTTTCAATCCCTGCAAAATCTTTCCTCTCCCGCGGACCTGCTGCAGTGGCAGGGCGAGGCGGCAAAAATCCACGTCTCGGATGCCGTCGCCGAGTATATCCTCGATCTCTGCGAATCCGCCGCCAGCCGCGGATGGAGGCTTTCCCCGCGGGCGGGTCTCGGTTTGCAGCGGGCCTCGCAGTCGCTCGCGCTGTTGAACGGGCGCGCCCATGTGCTTCCCGACGACGTGCAGCCGGTTTTTCTGCCGGTCGTGACGCACCGCCTCGCGCAATTCGCGAGCGTTGCGGGAGATTCGCGCGAGGCCGCCGAGATGGGGCGCATGCTGCTCGCCAGCACGGTGGCCCGCTAAAACTCGAAGCAGATATTGCCCGCGAAGGCGCGAAGACGCGAAGGTGAGGAAGAATACCGGGAGGGGTCGGGCTAAACGGAAAAAAGGGTATCAGCGTTTCAAACCCTTCCCCTTGGCGTCTTCGCGCTTTCGCGGGGAATCTTAGGATCCGGGCTAAAAAAACAGCGAGCCCGCGTAAACGAAAACCACGAAGATTGCTGCCGCGACAACGACGCCGGTCGCCCGCGCGGTCGTCTCGTTCAGCACCGCGTTCTTGAATTGCAGGCACATGGTCGCGAAGGCGACCCACGCCAGGGGCACGCAGAACAGCCACAGGCCTTGATGGGCGAGCGTGAGGGCCAGCGGCGGAAACGTCCCCGCCACGTTCGGCGCGTATCCGCCGGCTTTGAGGAGGACGTTCAGGGCGAGCGTGCCCAGTGCGAGAAAGACGAATTGTGTGCCGGCGATGGAGACGATCATGAAAACAAAGAGAGGGACTGCCGCATCACATCCAGCGGGGCAGGGCGGTTGAACCAGATCTCGAAGGACAGCGCCCCCTGGTGAAGAAGCATCCCGAGCCCGTTGGCGGAGCGGGCACCGGCGGCCGTGGCGTCTTCCAGCAGGCGGGATTTTCCCGTGGAATAGACCGTGTCGTAAAACAGGAGGTTCGGCGTGATCAGCGAGGACGGGATCAGGGGCGGGTCCGTGCGGCGCATTCCCACGGAGGTGGCATTGATGACGATGTCCGCGTGGGCAAGCTGCAGGCGGAGCGCCGGCTCCTCGAAGGGGATCGCCTGGAGCCTCTCGACCGGCCCGACGAGGCGGTCGGTCTGGAACGAGGAGGCCAGCTCGGAGGCGAGCGCCTGCGCCTTTTCCAGCGTGCGGTTCACCAGCACGAGTCGCTCGCAGGATTCCATCGCGCACTGGACCGCGATCGCCCGTCCCGCGCCACCTCCGGCACCGAGCAGGACGACGCGGAGATCGTGGAGGTCCACGGAAAACTCCTCGCGGATCGCGCGGACCAGGCCGGGGCCATCGGTGTTGAATCCCAGCAGGCGGTCTCCTTGAACGACGACGGTGTTCACGCTGCCGGACCTCCGGGCGTATTCGTCGGCTTCGTCCACTGCGGCCAGAGCGGCGGCCTTGAGGGGGATCGTGACATTCGCTCCCAGAAACCCCGCCACGGGAAGCGCCCGGAAGGCGGCCTGCGCTTTTTCGGCGGGAACATGGATGCGGACGTAGCTCGCGTCGATGCCTGCAGCCCGGAGGGCGGCGTTGTGGAACACGGGCGATTTCGAATGCGCGACCGGATCCCCGAAAACGCCGAGACGTGCCGGCGGATTCAAATCGAAAAAAACCTCGCCTCCACCAATCAGATCATCCGCTGAATACACCTCGTTCATGGATGAGCCTTAGAGAATCAGGCCCCAAGGCCGGAGGCAAGGTTTCCCGACTAGCTGCGGATTCTGGATAACGGGAGGGCAAACCTCCGTGTGAGCCGAAATATATGGGTTCGGACGGAGCCTCACCCCAATCAGGCGATCTCGACTTCCGTGCCTTCGGGGACCATGGAAAACAGCTCGATGACATCGCCGTTGCGAAGCCGGATGCACCCGTGGCTGGCGGGCTGCCCGATCAGGTGCTCCTGGTTGGTGCCGTGGATATAGACATAGCGCTCGCGGGTGTTCCGGTTGGATTCCTCAAGGCCCTCGAGCCAGAGGATTCGGGTGAGGACCCCGTCTTCCTCTCCGCCCGGGGCAGCGATCTCGCCGGTCGGCAGACGGCTTTTGAAAACCGACCACGCCGGGGCACCGCCTCCGATTTTTTCGCAGACCCGGAACTTGCCGAGCGGGGTTTTAAAACTGCCGGGCTCGGAACCGAGGCCGAATTTTGAAGTCGAGACAGGCCAGGACTTGACCGCGGCTCCATTCGAGAGAAGATGCACGGTCTGTCGCGCCACGTCCACGCGAAGCGAACAGCCAGGGTGGATTTTGTCGTCGGCAGCCATATTTTCTATTATGTCAAAATCTTTCCGAGTCGCAATCGTTGGTGCATCCGGTGCCGTGGGCGCAGAGATGCTCCGCGTGATGGAACGCCGCCAGTTTCCGGTTTCCCAGCTCAGGCTTCTCGCCTCCGCCCGTTCCGCCGGGAAGACCCAGAAGTTCCGCGGCGAGGATGTCGTGATCGAGACGCTGGGCATGAACTCGTTCGAGGGGATCGACGTCGCCCTGTTCAGCGCGGGGTCGGGAATTTCCAAAGAATTCGGGCCCGTGGCCGTTCAGTCGGGGGCGGTGGTGATCGACAATTCCTCCGCGTTCCGGATGTCCGATTCCGTGCCGCTCATCGTGCCGGAGATCAACGGCGACGACATCAAACACCACCAGGGGATCATCGCCAACCCCAACTGCACGACCGCCATCACTCTCATGGCCCTGAACCCGCTGCATAAAAAATTTCGCGTGAAGAGGATCTTCGCCTCCAGCTACCAGGCTGTTTCCGGCGCGGGGGCACGCGCCCTCGAGGAGCTGCGGCAGCAGGTGGACGCGCTGTCGAAAGGCCACAAGTTCCAGCACGAGGTGTTCCCGCACCAGATCGCTTTCAACGTCATCCCGCAGGTGGATTCGTTCCTCGATACCGGATACACGAAAGAGGAGATGAAGATGCAGAACGAGGGGCGCCGGATCATGCACCTTCCCACGTTCAAAGCCTCGGTGACCTGCGTGCGGGTGCCGGTTTACCGCGCCCACTCGGTGGCCGTGAGCGCCGAATTCGACCGGCCTGTCGGCCTCGCCGAAGCCGCGGAGGCCATCCGGCACTCGCCCGGCGTGAGGTTCATGGACGAGGGTTATCCCATGCCATTGACGTGCGCCGGTCAGGACGAGTGCGTGGTCGGACGCCTGCGGCTGGATTGCGCGTTGGAAAACGGCCTGGCCTTCTGGGTCTGCGGCGACCAGCTCCTCAAAGGGGCCGCGCTCAACGCCGTGCAAATCGCCGAACTGCTCTGAACCCGAAAACGGCTTTTCCCGCAGCGGAAAAGCGGGACGTGTTTCGGCTTGGGAGCAGGAAGGCGGGACGGCACGGCGGCCATCCCTCCAAAACGCGCGGCGGTCAGGGCTTCCCGGCGCGGATTTTTTCCTTCTCCCGTTCGCGTTTCTCTTCGAGGCGACGGATTTCGGAGGCAAGCTGGCGTCGGATTTCGTCCTTCTCCGCCGGGTCCGCCTTGGCCAATTCGCCTTCGAGAAGCAACTTCTTCTCGGCGAGTTTGGCGTTGACCTCGCTGTCCACTTCGGCGATCGCCTGCTTCTGCTTCTCGGTGAGGGTCACGGAAGGAGCGTTTTTTTCGAGCCGGCTCATCGCGAGTTCGTAGGCGGATTTCATGGATGCCATTGTGCGAAAGTTTTCCGCGGAGCAACAGAAAATTTGCACGTCCGCCCGCGAGCGTGTTTAGTGGCGTCTCCATGTCCTATCTGCGGCTTCTGAGCACCGACTTCGACGGCACGTTGATCGCCCATCCCTCGAACGGGCGCTGTTCTCCGGCGTTCGCCGATGCCCTGAAACGCCACCGCGAAGGCGGCGGTCTCTGGGCGATCAACACCGGACGCGGGCTCGACCACGCCATCGAAGGGGTCGCGGTCTTTTGCCCGCCCTACGAGCCGGATTACCTGCTCACCAATGAGCGGGAGATCTTTTTTCGCGCCGGGGAGGGGATCTGGGAGCCGCATGGCGAGTGGAACGACGTTTGCCGGGACCGGCACGACGAGATGTTTTCGCGTGCCGGCGCAATTTTTTCCCGGATCGGGGAAATGGCCTCGCGCTCGCCGGATGTCACGCTCATCCGGGAAAATGGCAGGCTTGCCGGACTGGTCACTTCGAGCGAAAAAGCCATGGAAGAGGTGACGGGTTTCATCGGCCGCGAAGCCGTCCATCTGCCGGAGTTCGGCTTCCAACGGAACACCGTTTTTATGCGGTTCTGTCACCGCGATTACCACAAGGGGGCGGCACTGGGGGCACTCTGCCGGAACCTCTCGATCTCCCACGCGGAGGTTTTTTCGGCAGGGGACCAGTTCAACGACCTCTCGATGCTCGACGGAACATTCGCGGCATTTCCCTGCTGCCCATCCAATGCCATTCCCGAGGTCAAGTCCACCGTCCGCACCGCCGGCGGTTACGTCGCAACCCTCCCGGCCGCAGATGGCGTGGCCGAGGCATGGAGATTTTTTACCGGACGGCTATGACAACAGCACTCCTCAAAAAGCTCCGCAACCGCCTCGGGAAGACCGCCGTGCTCCCCGGCCCGGCACCGGATTACGCGGGAGACAAATGGTTCGCGCGAGCGATGCCGGATGTCGTGGTGTTTCCCGCGTCCACCGCGGAGGTCTCGTTCGTTCTGCGGGAAGCCTGCCGGGCGGGCGTGCCGGTCACTCCACGTGGCGCAGGTTACGGCTATGTGGGCGGATGCACGCCGATCAAAAAGGGCATCGTCCTTTCACTGGACCGGATGAACAGGATCCTCGAGATACACCCGAAGGATTTTGTGGCGGTGGTCCAGCCGGGCGTCATTACCGGCGAACTCCAGGAGGCGGCAAAGGCGCTGAACCTCCTGTATCCGCCGGACCCGGCCAGCCTCAAAGATTGCAGCATCGGGGGAAACATCGCCACCAATGCCGGCGGCCCGAGGTGTTTGAAATACGGGGTCACGCGCAACTACATCCTCGGCCTCGAGGTCGTCCTCGCCGATGGAGCGGTTGTCCGGTGCGGCGGGCGGACGCACAAAAACAAAACCGGCTTCGACCTGGTCGGGCTCTTCACCGGCTCGGAAGGGCTCCTGGGAATTGTCACGGAAGCCACGCTGCGCCTGATCCCGCTCCCTCCCGCGCGCGCCGCGCTCTCGGCGGGCTTTGCCTCGATGGATGCCGCCGCCGCTGCCATTCAGGCCGTCTTTGCGGGCGGATTCCTGCCCGCGGCGGTCGAGGTCGCGGACCGGTTCACCCTCGATGCCGCCCGGGCTTTCAACCCCGGGGCGGATTTTCCCCCGGGCAACGCCCAGGTTATTCTCGAAGTGGACGGCCAGCCGGCCAGCGTCCGCGGCGAAGCCGGAGCGCTGGAAAAAATCCTGCGTTCCGCCGGGGCGCTTGCCGTGAGCAAGGCCACCACCCCGGCCGCCTGCGAGAAACTCTGGGGGCTCCGCCGCGTCTATTCGCAATCGCTCAAGGCCACCGGCCTGAAAAAACTCAACGAGGATATCGTTGTCCCACGGGGCCGTCTGGTCGATCTGGTCCGGTTCGCGGAACGCCTGCAAAAAAAGACCGGGTTTCCGATCGCGTGTTTCGGGCATGCCGGCGACGGCAACATCCACACCAACATCATGGTCGCCGATCCCGACAGCCCCGCCGTCCAAAAGAAATCCCGTGCTGCGCTCGACGAGCTTTTTCGCCAGGTCCTCGCATGGAACGGCTCGATCACCGGCGAACACGGGATCGGGCTCGCGAAAAAGCCCTGGTGGAACCAGGCGGTCCCGCGCGCCACGCGCGACCTCCACGTGATTTTGAAATCCGCCCTCGATCCCCGCGGGATCCTCAACCCCGGCAAATTCGTCTCCAGCCGCCGGCGTTGATGCAACGGCGAACCATCTGCAGAAATGGAGGGACGACCGCCGTGTCGTCCCTTGATAAAAGTCGGACCGGGGACAGCGCCGGTCCCTCCACCAACCCGGCAGCGCATCCAGGCAACCGCTCTACTCACCTCCGCGCGCGCGAAGGTAATGCTGGATGACATCGTCGGTGAACTTCAGCCGTCGCGCCAGCTCCCGCGCGATGTTCATCATGAGCAGGGCGAAAAGGGCGAGATCCTCGCGCTGCAACGAGATCAGCGAATGCCGGGAAATGCCGAGCACCTCGCTGTCCTCCAGCGCGACCACGCTGGCCGAGTGGCGCTGCATCGACATCAGCGAAGCCTCGCCGAAGCATTCGCCGGGACCGAGTTCCTTCCTCTTGAGCACCGCATCTTCCGCGTCGGTCACAACCAGCTCCAGCTTCCCCGACTTCACGATGTAGATGTGCGTCGGGTCGCTTCCCTTCTCGAAAACCGCCTCTCCTTTCCGGAAGGACGCGAGTTCGAGGCGGCGGAAGATCCGCTCCATCTGCGAATCCGATACCCCGCCCAGAATCGTGATCTGCGAGAGCATCCCGAGAAGGGAATTCTGATCTGCCAGTGGAGCGAAGTGGTTCATGGCCGCGCCCTTTATTTGAACCCAGCCAGGGGGACATATCAACGCGATTCTTGTAAATCCCGTTCAAACAATCCACCATGAACCGGTTTCCGCTCGGGTGGCGAAATTGGCAGACGCGCCAGACTTAGGATTGCTATTCTACTTTTGTAGATTTTTTACTTGATTCCGCCGCAATTACGAATCAAACTCGTATCTCGTGGCAATGGAAAAATTGCGCAACCGGTTTCCAGATCCTCGCGCGCTTGCTCCGGGTGCGGGTGCAATCCGGGGAAATCGAAAGCTAAAATGAAAAACAATCCGCAAAAAATGCGCGAAAAATGAAAGCCGCGAAACTTTTCATTTCTTTCGCAGCCGCCCTGACACTGGTCACCAGCGCCCATGCGACGATGATTGACCTATCGACCGGCTTAGACGCGTCTGGAAACCTCATCTCTTCCGGTGGCGTTCAAGATGCGTATTGGACCGTCACCCTGAATGGGATAACCACACCGGCCATAACGGTTTCTCCCAGTGTCCCCAACTGGTTTGGGGGCTGGGCACCTAACGGGCCTACTTCTGATTGGGTTGCCTACTCGACATCCGTAAATGAACCGCCTGCTCCTTATACGTTCACACGTGCATTCGATTTGACCGGTTATAACTTGCCGGCACTTTCGATTCAAGGCCACTGGAGTATTGATGACGGAGGATTTCTTATCATTAATGGAAATACAATCAACTCCTCCGGCCTGATGGGGAAGGCCTTTACAATTCCATCGGCAGACCTTGTTCAAGGAATCAATACTCTCAACATCACCATGACATATGATAACCAGAATATTGATGCCGTGCGACTCGATGCGAGGGTCGTTGCCAGCGTCCCCGAGACGAGCACTTTTGTGATGGGATTTTTGGCGTTGGGAGCCGTGTGGATGGTCTGGAAGCGCAGGAACGTCACACTTGTCTGAACTTGGAGGGAGCCCCGCCCCGGTTACGACTGCGGCGGTTTTTTCACAAGGCACTTGTCCCTCGAAATGCCCGCGCTCGCCGAAGGGCGCTGACAAGCCTGTGATTGCTGTCGCTTTTGGTTCCGTTGTGTCTCATGGCGTCAAAGTCGCACAAAATGTTGCACAAAGGCATGAAGAGAGTTTCCAGCAAGTTGTAAGTTTCTGTAAATAAACACGCTCGGGTGGCGAAATTGGCAGACGCGCCAGACTTAGGATCTGGTCCCGCAAGGGGTAGGAGTTCGAGTCTCCTCCCGAGCATTCCAGAAAATCACAACCATGAAAGATCGGATTCTTGAATCGGCCGGATCTCCGCACGAACTGGAAGCGCTTTATCGCGGGAACCCGGCGGAGTTCCTGCGGGCGTTTCCCGATGCGTTGAAGGAGATGCCGGAATCCGCGATCCTGCTGGTCTGGCGGGAGAGGTTGTTTTTCGAGGAGCGGAGAGCGGTGGGGGAGAAAGTCTCCCGGTGGCGGGGGCAGGACATCTGGCTGACGGGAGTTCTTTCGTTGGCTGCGGGCACGCTGGCGAAGATTCCCCATTGGGTTCCCGCGTTGAACGCGGAGAGGTTCTTCGCCCGCAACCTCTGCGGCCTTGTGGCTGGCGCGTTGATCGCCTGGTTCTGCGCGCAGCGGTTTTCCCGAAAGGGGATCATCCCGCTCGCTCTCCTGGCTGCGGCGCTGGTGGATCTGAACCTGCTGCCCGATAATCCCAAGTCCGAATCCGTCGTGCTCGCGCTGCTGCACGCGCCGTTTTTTTTCTGGTCGCTGGTCGGGTTCGCGTTTCTTGGAGGCGCGTGGAGGAACCTGCCGGGGCGGTTGGATTACCTTCGATATAACGGGGAGCTTCTGGTTTACACCACCGTCGTGCTTTTGGGGGGCATGGTCCTGACGGGGATCACGCTCGCCCTGTTCGGCATGATCGATGTGAAGATCGAGGGCTGGTATATGAATTACGTCGTGGTGTATGGGGCGATCGCGTCTCCGATCGTGGCGACATTCCTCGTGGAAAAAGTGGTCGGCGACCGGTTCAAAATCGCGCCGCTCCTGGCCAAGGTGTTTACGCCGCTGTTCCTTGTGACCGGCGTGGTTTACCTGGGCGCGATGATCCTGAAACAGAAGAACCTGTTCACGGACCGGGAGTTCCTGATCGCGTTCAACGTCCTGCTGCTGGTCGTGCTCGGGCTCTGCGTGTTTTCGATTTCGGAACGCGGGTCCTGGGAATCGTCGGGGGCGATGGATTGGATGAACATCGGGCTCGTTGCCGTCACGTTGGCGATCGACGCGGTGGCGCTGGCCGCGATCCTGTTCCGCGTCACATCTTATGGATTCACGGCCAACCGCCTGGCTGTTCTTGGAGCGAACCTGCTCGTGTTCGTTCACCTGGCGGGCATCCTCCACCACTATCTCCGGTTCGCCCGGAGAAACCGGAGCTTCGGAGACCTCGAAAAATGGATCGCGGGCTACCTCCCGGCCTACACGGTCTGGAGCCTCGTCGTCATGGTCGGGTTCCCGCTGGCCTTCCGGTTCCGGTAGCGCATTTTCCGAATTGGAGGGACAACCGCCGTGTGGTCCCTGAATAAATATCGGGCCGGACAGCACCGGTCCCTCCAGCAAGCCGGAAGAGAATTTCGCGCAAAACAAACTAGTCGTCGATCCCCGCTCCCTTGGGTTTTGTCCTCGGTTTGCTTACAGTGGATTCCGCCACTTGAGGCCGGGAAATCGCGCGAAATCGGGGTCGGTGCTGCAAAGGGTGTAACCGCGTTCCATGGCAAGGGTGGCAAGGTGCGCGTCGGTGGTGAGGTTCCCGGCTGTCCCAAGATTTTCCAGATTGGCACGCAGTCTGGAAAAATGGCCTTCTGCCGGCACCGGAATATGGACATGCGGAAGCGCGAGCCATTCCTCGATCCGCGAACAGGCGTCGGCCGGCGTCATGGGATTCCCCAAGATCCCACGATGGGTGGTGATTCGCAGAAATCCAAGAATTGTCACCCAGGCAAGACCGATACCTTCGGTTCCGCCGAGTGCGGTGTCCCACCATGTTCTGGCTGCTTCGTGATGTGGGGATCCGGTGTTGTGCGCATGGATGAGCACGTTGATGTCGGGCAGAATCATTGCTGGCACCTGAGACCTGCTGCGAAGGCCTCGGCTTCGAGTTCATCAGCGAGTTGGTTGAGCTTGTCCAAGTCCCCCCCCGGCTTAAATCCCAAATTGTGCGGACGTGTTACCACTCGGGGCGGTGCCGGTAATATTTGCTCGGAAGAGAGGCCACGGCGAAGCGTTGAGTTTACCAACTCTTTAAATGTCAGCCCTTTTCGCTTTGTCTCACGCTCCAAAATAGCCGCCAAATCGTCGTCAATCGTTAGAGTCGTTCTCACGTCTGATACGATAGTGCGCGAAAAACTGATGTCAAGACATCATGCCGCTGACATTTGCAGTGCGGACAGAATGGCGGAGCAAAAACGAACTTCACGGTTTCGAGTTTTGAAGTTCTGCCTGGACTCCCGGAGGGCATCACCGAGAACCCAAGGGCGGATTTCAAGGGAACGAAATAGGCCAATAGAGAATAGCAGACGGGACGCCTGCTCCACGCCGCTTATGTTAGAATTACGCGAGGCGGGATTTGGCGTCGGCGTCGAGCGCGTTCCAGAGGCTGGCGATTCCGGCGGTGACGCCGGCTTTGGCGTCGGCGAGTTCGGAGGGCGAAAACCGTGATCCTGCCGCGGGTTTCTTTGCGCCGAACATGTAGTATTTGATCTTCGGTTCGGTGCCCGATGGGCGGACCGCGATTTTTCGTTCATCCGCGAGGGTGATCATGAGCATGGCTTCCGGCGGGATGCGGTCGCCCTCGACATCTCGGATCGTGTCCTTCGCGAAATTAATGATCGAGACGACCTTTGACCCGTCGATCTCGGCCGGCGGTTTTGCCGCATACGAGTCCACGAGTTTCTTGATTTGGGCCGCTCCCTCGGCGCCGTCCATCGTGAGCGATTCGCCGCGTTCGAGGTAAACCCCGAACTCCGCGAAGATTTCATCGAGCAGCTCCGGGAGCGTGAGCTTGCGGGACTTCGCGTAGGCGGCCGCCTCGGCGATGAGGACGGCGGCGCTGTTGCCATCCTTGTCGCGCACGAAATCCGAGGCGCTGTATCCGTAGCTTTCTTCGCCGCCAAAGACGTAGAGCGTCGAGTATTTGAGCCGGAGTTCGCGCGTCTCGGACTCGGGGAGCTTCGCGTAATTTGTTCGGAGGTGCTCCGGGATCGCCGCCTCGTATTTTCCGAGCTTTTCGCCGATGTATTTGAACCCGGTGAGGGTCTCGACGCAGCGGATGCCGAACTTGTCCGCGATGGCTTTTTGGAGGTCGGTGGTCACGAACGTCTTGATGATCGCGGCATTTTTCCGGTTCGATTCGTTGAGGATCCCGAACTCGAAGTGCTTGCTCGCGCGATACCAGGCGAGGATCGATCCGATCTGGTTGCCGGTGAGGAGGCGCATTGTTCCCGAGGCGTCGCGGGCGGCGATTCCCATCCGGTCGTCGTCGGGGTCGGTCGCGATGACGAGGTCGGCGCCGGTCGCATCCGCCTGCGCGATCGCCATCGTGAGGGCCTCGGCATTTTCCGGGTTGGGGGATTTGACCGTGGGGAACCGGCCATCCGGGATCTCCTGTTCGGCGACTCCCTCGCACTGGAACCCGAGCCGCTTCAACATCGGCTTGATGATGACCGCGCCGACGCCATGGAGCGGGGTATAGACAATTTTCAGCGAGTTCTCGCGCTTGATGAGTTCCGGGTCGAGAGGCAGGGTCGCGAGGCGGTCCATGTAGGCCTCGTCAATTTCTGCGCCCATGGGAATTACTCGGCCCCGGTCCGCGGCTGGCGTGTAGGCTTCGGATTGCACGGCATTGACCCGGTCGATGATCGCGGTCGCGTGCGGCTCGACGACCTGGCACCCGTCTTCGAAATAAACTTTGTAGCCGTTGTATTGGGGAGGGTTGTGGCTGGCGGTGAGATTGATCCCGGCTTGCGCGCCGACGTGGCGGACGGCGAACGAGAGTTCCGGCGTCGAGCGGGGCCCTTCAAATAGCCAGGCGTCGCAGCCGTGGTCGGTGATGACACGCGCGGCCAGTTCCGCGAACTCGCGCGAGTAAAACCGGGTGTCGTGGCAGATGCAGATGCCCGGCTTGCCAGGGCGCCCGGATTTTTCAAAGTGTTCGCGCACGTAGGCCACCAGCCCCTGCGTCGCCCGGCTGATGTTGTAGGTGTTCATCGCGTTCGTCCCCACGCACGGGAATTCCGGACGCCCGAGCGGCTGAGGCGAGCCTTGCTCGGCTTTGGTGACGATCGCCCCGATGGTTTTCCCCCGCAGTCCTCCGGTGCCGAATGCCAGGGTGCGGAAAAACCGGTTGTCGAGTTCCTTCCATTGTTCCGCCGAGACGAGTTCGCCGATGGCGGCTTCGTAAACCGGCGATGTGCTGCCCGAAAGGAGCGACAGAATATTTGTGGCGGACGAGGCGAGAAGCCTCCCGTCTTCGGTTGCCTTTCGGATGGATGGGATGAGCGCGTTCATGCGCCAGCAGACCTATCAAATCCCCACGCCGCTGCCAACTGAGTTCCGCGTTGCGCCGGCCCCGGTCAACGCGCCGATCGGAGAAACGGCGCGACGATGCAGGAGAGGCCGAGCAGGGACAGGAACGCGAGCGTGATGATTGGGAGGATCATGGCGGAAAGTTTCCCCAGAGAATCCGCCGTTTCAACACCAGACTCGCTTTTAGTTGACCGGCGTCAAGGACAGTGTCACCTTTTCCTGTGAACAACGCCCCCGATATGAATGACTTTCTCCGTCCCTGCAACTGCGTTCATCCGGCCGAGGAGGACTGCGAAAAATGCATCGGGGAAGTCGCGGTGAAGAATCCCCCCGGGGCACGCGAAGAAAACGTTCCGCAGAAGAAAGAGCCGGAGCCCGCAGAGAGCAAAAAAAAGGGCTGAGGACCGGAAGTCGGGCGGATCTTGCCGATCATTTCATTCCCTGTGGGTCTGATAACCCGAAGCTTGCTTCGGTATTTGTTGCTGGAGGGACGACCGCCGTGTCGTCCGTGGAAAGTAACGGACCGGACAGCGCCGGTCCCTCCAAATGCCTCGGGGCTTGCCCCGGGGTTCTTTATTTTTTCTCCGGATAGAGAGCGAGGATCGCCTGTTCTGTGGCGTGGCAAATCCCGCGTTCGGTGATGAGGCCGGAGACAAGGCGCGAAGGGGTGACGTCAAAGCCGTAGTTGGCGGCGCGGCTGTCGGCGGGAGCCACGAGCACTTCGTGGTGGCGTCCGCCCGCGAGGCCGTCCGCGTATTTGACCTCTTCGGAGCCGCGCTCTTCGATGGGGATTTCTTTCAGCCCGTCGCGCATCGTCCAGTCGAACGAGGACGAGGGCAGGGCGACGTAGAACGGGACCCCGTTGTCGCGTGCGGCCAGGGCTTTCAGATAGGTCCCGATTTTGTTCGCGACATCGCCCGTGCGGGTGGTGCGGTCGGTGCCCACGATAACCATGTCCACCATGCCGTGCTGCATCAAATGTCCCCCGGTGTTGTCCGCGATGATGGTATGGGGGACCCCGTGTTGTCCCAGCTCCCACGCGGTCAGTTTGGAGCCCTGTCCGCGCGGGCGGGTCTCGTCCACCCACACATGCACGGGGATGCCGCGATCGTGGGCCGCGTAGATGGGGGCGGTGGCCGATCCGTAATCCACAAACGCGAGCCACCCGGCATTGCAGTGGGTTAAGATTTGGACCGGTGCGCCGCCTCTTGAACGGCTGATCTTTTCGATCAGCGACACGCCGTGTTCGCCGATGCGGCGACAGGCATCGGCATCTTCATCCGCGATGGATTGAGCCGTGCTCAACGCGATGGCTGCCATTTCCTCCGGACCTGATGCGGCCGCCACGGCGTTCAACTGCCGGTCGACCGCCCACGCGAGATTGACGGCGGTCGGTCGGGTCGCCTTCAGCCGGTTTCCGGCCTCATGAAAAAAATCCGATGCGTTGTCTATCGCGGCCGCTTCCATGGCTGCGAGATACATGCCGAATCCGGCGGTGGCTCCGATGAGTCCCGCCCCTCGCACATGCATGTCCCGGATGGCGGTGGAAACCTGCTCCACGGTGGACAGGTCTTCGATGACCCACGCATGGGGGAGGGCGCGCTGGTCGATGATCTGCACCACGGCAGGATTTTGCGGGTGAAGCCAGATGGTTCGGGTGGGTTTGCCGTGCACGTTCATGATGTCATTGCGAGGAAGACTGACCGTAAGCGATTGCCACGTCCGGAGCACTCAGAAAACACCGGCGTTCCCCGGGGCGGATCGTTTTTGTTTGAATATGGGGCTCGGGAAGTGGAAAACCTTTCCTGTGAGACGCAAAGAAAGGCTCGGGTTGGGCTGGTTGCTGCTCCTGCTTGTCGCCGGATTGCCCGTTGCGGTTTTCCTCGCATGGAAGGAACAGAATCCTTTGCTTGCCCCAAGCGAAACCCGAACCAACACCCCCGCCGCCGCCGGGATGGGGACGGTCCCCGGCAAAACCCCCGTGGAACCCTCGCCTGCGCAAACGGCGGCACCGAACACCGCTGTCCCTAGTGCCGAGCCGGAAAGTCCGCCCACAAAATCCGAGTCCGCATCGTCAAAACCGAAATCGATGCCCGCTTCCACACCGGTGCCGTCCGAGGCTCCGCCGACTCCCAAGTTGGATTGGGCGGAAATCGCGGCCAGCCCGGAACGCTGGCCTGTGCAAACGCGAACGAGATCTCCGGTGGATTTTCCGATTTCAGTCGGCGGCAAGCTGTCCGGATCGACCCGAGTCCCGCCTGGAACCAGCGTGAAAGTCGTCAAAATCACGGAGGATGGTGCGGAGGTCGCATTTTCCGAATCTTCCGTAAAAGTGGACTTCGACCAAACCACGCTCGACGAGCAGCTGATGAATGGCGAGTCCCGGCCGGAGCCACCAACAGGGGGAAAATCTTCGGGCCCCGCCCAAGCCCCGAAGCCGGCCGCGACCCCGCCGAAAAATGACGGCTCACTGGTCCCGCAACAGAACTGGTGCAAGGCCCCCGGGGACGAGCGCGCGAACCTGATCGAGCTCCTCAAAGTCCTCGAACACGACTCGCGAGCGGACCAGTCATTGGAGGTCGCCGAGCACCCTGAAATCCTTCGCGGCGTCACGTTGATGATGCCGGTTCGCGAGGCCATGACCAAACTGGGCGTCGGTCGGGATCTCATCCCCATGAAGTCCGCGGTTCCGCATCCCGGAATCCCGCTGTATTTCCGGACGTTCCCCTGCAAATACTCGCTCGTCGGTGAGCCCGAAGACTATTTCAACCTTCTCACCATCGTTACGGACGCCGATGACCGCGTCGTCGGAATCCAGTTCGTCTGCGAAAATCCGAGCAGCAAAATGTATGCCCCCAAAGACGATTTTTTGACCTACGACTTTATCCACAACCGCAGAAAATCGGCGACGACGCTGAAGGTCGGCTGCGAAGTGACCGCCGCCAGCGACGACGTGCTCCTCATCGAGTCATGGCTCTTTGACGAGCGGCGCGACAAGTGCCTCGAAATTGTCCGGTGGTATCTGCCGAAACGGATCGGCAATTTTCTCCGGCACGTGATCGAAGCCCGGCTCGACTTGGCGGGGTGATCCCACCCAGGCCGGTCCGGCACCATTTTATCCTACCCTTCGATCTTCGGGACCCGCGGGGCGCGGAGACGGTGGGGCTCGGGGAAATTCGAGCCGACCAGCGGGCGGCAGTAGCTCAGGAACTCCGGGGTCACGTGGTTGCCCTCGGCGATCAGGAATTCATCGGGCATGTGACGGGTCTTGGCCGCGACCTCGCGGATGGGGACGAGATCGTAGGACGCGCTGTAGTTCAAGACCGGGCGGCGGATGACCACCGATCCGTCCACGTTGTCCCACATCGCGTATTGCACGGCGATCTCGCCGACCTCGCGGGCCTCGTGCGCGTCGCGGTTGCTGACGACGCCGAGGAACGACCTTTGCAGGTAGCCGAACGTGTCCGAGCGAACACGCTTGATCTTGAGCTTCGCCTTCACCTCGTCGCCGAGCAGATCGCCCAGCGCCCCGGTGCCGGAGAGCTGCACGTTCCCGTGCGCATCGCGCTCGACCTCTTTCGAAAGTTTTGCGGCAATGCTTTCGCCTTTCTCGTCTTGGATCCCTTCCGAGACCGCGACGATGCAGCGGCCGAATTCCTTGTAAACGCGGTCCACATCGGCGAGGAAGCGTTCGATCGAGAACGCGCGCTCCGGCACGTAAACCAAGTGCGGGCCGTCATCGACATACTTGCGGGCAAGCGCCGAGGCGGCGGTGAGAAAGCCCGCATGCCGGCCCATCACCACGCCGATCAAAACTCCGGGCAGCGCGCGGTTGTCGAGGTTCAGCCCCATGAACGCCTGCGCGACAAACCGGGCGGCGGAGCCGAAGCCGGGGCAGTGGTCGTTGACCGCGAGATCGTTGTCGATCGTCTTCGGGATGTGGATGGCCCGGAAGTCGTAGCCGGCGGATTCCGCCTGCTCGTTGACGATGCGGACGGTATCCGACGAGTCGTTGCCGCCCACGTAGAAGAAGTAGCGGATGTCGTGCTTCCGCATGGCCTTGAACATGCGCGAACAGTATTCCTCGTCCGGCTTGTCGCGCGTGGACATCAGCCCGGAGGAAGGCGTGGCCGCCACCTGCTCTAGGTTATGCGAAGTCTCGCGGGTGAGGTCGAGGAAGTCCTCCTCGATGATCCCGCGCACGCCGTGGATCGCGCCGTAAACGGCCTTCACCTGGCTGAATTTCCGCGCCTCGAGGGTGACCCCGACAACGCTTTGATTGATGACCGCCGTTGGCCCGCCGCCTTGCGCCACCAGCACTTTGCCTTCTAGTCTGCTCATAAGGCCAGAAAATCTGCATGCGAACCGGCGGTTGCGCAAGCCCACATCGCACCGGAAGCGCATTTCCGCCGGTTTCCTGGCATTTTCTTGACGTGAATCATGATGCGTTCTTCCGGGAAAAGTTTACAACGTAAACTGCGAGAGGTCTTCAATCAGTTCCCGTTCGTCTCCCACCGCGAACTCCTCGCCTGCGGCGACTTCGAACGTGCTGCCGTCCGCGCGGACGAATTCCAGGAACAGAGGACGTGGGCCCGGATGGCGCTTGACCGATTCGAGAATCCGGGAAAGGTCGGCCTCCCGCATTTTTTCGCGCGCGAGCCGGATGCGGACCGGCTTGACCGAAGCCTTGGGTTTCAATGTGGCGACGGATGTCGCGGTGGCGCGGACGGAATCCTCGCGGCGCGCGACACGCGCGTTGACGGCGATGACCGAGCCCGGGAGTAGAAGCGCGGCATTTTTTGTGAACACGTCCTCCCAGGCGGTGATTTCCATCGAGCCGGTGAAATCCTCGAGCATCAGCACCCCGAAAGGCTTGCCGTCTTTTTTGGTGAACTTCTTTTCCACGGTGGACAGCAGGCCGGCCAGCTTGAACGTGCCGGATTCCTCGGCCTGGAGAACTTGGGCGATGGTCGAGAATTTTCCGGAGTCGAAATGCCCGGCAAACTGGTCCAGCGGATGCCCGCTGATGTAGTAGCCGAGAAGCTCTTTTTCGTAGGCGAGCATTTCCTGTTGCGTCCAGGGTTCGACCTTCGGGGCATGGGATGAGGACCCTTTGTCGCCGGGCATGTCCAGATCCCCGAACAACGAGACCTGTCCGCTCGCCCGGTCCCGCTGGACCGAAGCCGCCGCCCCCATGGCGGACTCGATCTCGGCGAACAACTGAGAACGGAATTTCCCGAACGGGTCGAACGCCCCGCATTTCACGAGGCTTTCGAGGATTTTCCGGTTGACCGTGCGCGAGTCGAGGCGCGAACAAAAATCCTCGAGCGACTTGAACGGGCCGTTTTTTTCGCGCTCGGTGATCGCCGCCTCCATGGCTCCTGCGCCGACGTTCTTGACCGAGCCGAGCCCGAACCGGATCGCTTTGGCGTCCTCCTGCGGCGTGAACTTCAGGTCGCTCGAGTTGATGTCCGGCGGGCGGATGGCGATGTCCATACGGCGGCATTCACCGATCACCTCGGCGAGCCGCTCGGTGGTGCCGGCATCGAAGCTGAGCAGTGCGGACATGAACTCCAGCGGGTAGTGGGTTTTCAGGAACGCTGTCTGGTAGGAGATCCAGCCGTAGGCGGCACTGTGGCTTTTGTTGAAACCGTAATTCGCAAATTCGGCGATGAACCCGAAGATCGCGTCGGCAATCTTCGGCGGGATTTTGTTGGCTTTTTCGCAGCCCTCGACGAAGCGTGCCCGCTCCTCCTCCATTTTCTTGGCGTCCTTTTTTCCCATCGCGCGGCGGAGGAGATCGGCGTCGCCGAGCGAGTAGCCCGCGAGAACGCTGGCCGCAAGCTGCACCTGCTCCTGATAGACCATGACCCCGTAGGTTTCGGAGCAGACTTTTTCGAGAAGGGGGTGAAGGTAAACGATCTTTTTCCGGCCCTTCTTCCGCTCGATGTAATCGGGGATGAACTGCATCGGCCCGGGCCGGTAGAGGGCTCCCAAGGCGATGATGTCACCGATCTCTTTGATGTCGAAATTTTTGCAGAACCCGGTGATCCCGCCGCTTTCCATCTGGAAGATCCCGAGCGTTTCCCCCCGGTTGTAGATCCCGAATGTTTCCGCGTTGTCGGTGGGAATGGCGGCGAGATCGAATGCGGGGTCCTTCTTGTGGATGAGCCGCACCGCCTCGTTCATGACGGTAAGCGTTTTGAGCCCGAGAAAATCCATTTTGAGCATGCCGAGATCGGTGAGGGGACCCATGGCATACTGGGTGACAACTTCGTTTTCTTTCCCGCGGCAGAGAGGGATGAATTCGTCCAGCGGTCGGTCGCCGATCACCACGCCCGCCGCGTGGATCCCGGTGTTCCGGCTCAGCCCTTCGAGCACCGTCGCGTAGTCCCAGAGCTGCTTGACGGCTGGCTCGTTCTCGATGGCGGCAGCCAGTTCAGGATTCTTCTTCGCGGCGGTTTTCAGGTCGATGTTGAGCTCGTTGGGAATCATCTTCGCAATCCGGTCGCCGTCGCCGTAGCTCCAGCCCAGGACGCGGCCGACATCGCGCACGACGCTCTTCGCTCCCAGCGTTCCAAACGTGACGATTTGCGAAACCGCCCGCTCGCCGTATTTCTTGCGGACGTAATCGATCACCTCGCCCCGGCGGTCCATGCAAAAATCCACATCGATATCCGGCGGGCTGATGCGTTCGGGATTCAGGAAGCGCTCGAAGATCAGCCCGTAGCGGAGAGGATCGATATCCGTGATGCCCAGCACATAGGCGATGAGCGAACCCGCGGCAGATCCGCGTCCGGGTCCGACGGGGATCCCCTTCTTCTTCGCGTAGTCGATAAAGTCCCAGACGATCAGGAAATAACTGATAAACCCGCTGTTCTCGATGATCTTGAGTTCGTAGTTGAAACGTTCGAGCAGGTCCTGGTCTGTCTCCGCGCGCTCTCCATACCTCGCCCGCAAGCCCTTGTGGCAAAGGTCGCGGAGGTAGGCCTCGCGGGTTGTTCCGGCGGGAGGCTCGAAGGCCGGATACTTCGGTTTGCCGAACTCCATCTCGAAATGACACCGCTCGGCGATGGCGAGCGTGTTGTCGCAGGCTTCCGGGAGCTCGGAGAAAAGAGCGCGCATCTCCTCCGCGGACTTGAAGTAAAGCTCGGGAACATACCGCAGGCGCTTTTCGTCCAGCACCATCGAGCCCGTGCCGATGCAGATCATCACGTCGTGCGCGTCGTGGTGCGAGCGATCGAGGAAATGCACGTCGTTGGCCGCGACGAGCCCGAGATCGAGCGCGCGGGCGATACGGACGAGGTCGGGGTTGCCCCGCCTCTCCGCCTCGATGCCGTGGTCGTGGAGTTCGACGAAGAAATTCTCTTTTCCGAAGAGGTCCCGGTATCCGGCGGCGGCCTGCTGGGCCGCCTTGAAATTTCCGGCCTGGAGGAGCGAGTTGACTTCGCCCTTGAGGCAGCCGCTGAGCGCGATAAGCCCTTTCGAGTGTTTGGCGAGGAGCGCCTTGTCCACCCGCGGTTTGTAGTAAAATCCCTCGAGGTGCGCGGCGGTCACCAGCTTGACCAGGTTTTTGTAGCCGTCCTCGTCCGTGGCCAGAACCGTGAGATGAAAAGCCACCTCCTTTCCCGAGGACGCATTCTTGTCGGTCATCGAACCCGGAGCCACATACAGCTCGCACCCGATAATCGGCTTCACCCCCGAGCCTTTTTTCGCCTGATAAAACGGAACCGCGCCATACAGGTTGCCATGGTCGGTCAGCGCAACGGCCGGCATCCCGAATTCCTTCGCTTTCTTGATCAAATCCTCCACCCGGATCGCCCCGTCGAGCAGCGAGTATTCCGAGTGGCAGTGGAGATGCACGAATGACATGGGAAAACTTTACGACGGATTCCCCGCGAGTGTCGAATTAACCTTGAAAATCTTGGGATGGTTTCGGCAAACACGTCGGCTCGCTTCAGTAATCCCACGCCATCCCATAAACCATGCCGGAAGGAGGATCGGCGATAAAGACCTGCTCTCTCCTTGGCGTGGATCTGTTGCAGAAGTGCGCTTGCGGCCATTGGCCGGAAGTGAAGAAATGCTCCCCATCGAAGGTTTCAAACTCGCGCCGCCAGCGGGAATATCTATCCGGCGGTTTGGCGATGAACCGGGTCATTTCTTCTGGAGGCAACCAAAAATAGCTGTAGATGCGGCTTTGAAAGACATTGAACGGATTCGGTTCCTCGTTCCGGAAGAATTGCGCGCCGGCCGGGAGACTCACGCCGAACCACTGCTGGAATCGCCGGGGCTGATCCCAACGCTGGTGATAGCTGTCCCAAAAAACAAACAGAACAAACCCTCCGATCAGGATTGCGGCGAGGAGGCGGAAACGGCGTGTTCTCATGCGTTCGGTTTCTGCCGTCGGAAAATTATTCTTTCTCCAGACGTATCTCGGTTGGGCTTGGTATCGGTCCTACAGTAACTCCATAAATTGGTTCCAGAGTCACCGCATGTTTTGAATATCCGAACGCAGATACCGTGACAGTAACGGGATCGGATGAGGACACGTAAAAAATCCCATAGTTGCCGTCACGACGCAGAACGCTTCCCGACAAGGAGTTTCCGCGCGCGGAGGGAAACCCAAAATCGAATGTGGGGATTTTCTCTCCGGTCTTTGAATCCGTCACAAGAAAATACAAATCACAAATTCCGCTTTTTCTCTTTGTCATTGGACAGCCAAAAAGAATCCCTGCGGCAAGGCAGAGCGATACCACAACAAGAGCGAGGCGTGGCACAGGTTTCATTGTCAAAGTGCTGTCACCCCAAGCGCGGCACGCTGGGGATCTTGTCGAAATGGGCGTCGCGGGAGTAGAGGACCAGGTTGTGTTCGAGGGCGAGGGCGGCGATCCAGATGTCGTTCGTCGGGATCGGGGTTCCCTTGCGGCGGAGCTGGGCGAAGATCGAGGCGTAGTGGTGGGCGGTGCCGTCGGTCGAATGCACGGTTCGTACCCCCTGCTGGTTGAGCAACTCGCCCAGCGCGCGGACCTGGTTTTCTCCCCGCCTGGCCAGTTGGGCTCCCACGCGGATCTCCGCCAGGACAATAAACGGGACGACCAGAATGGCCGCCCGCTCGAAGGTGGCGACCACTTCCTCGTCTCCCGCACAGAAATCGATGAAGCGGTTCGAATCGATGAGGATCCGCATGGCTTACTTCCAATCCTCCGGGTTGACCTTGTCCATGGATCCCAGAATATCGGCCCACCCCTTGCGGTCCACTTTGCCGGACGCCCCGGCGACAATCTTGCCCAAGGAACGATACCGGACAGGCTCCTCCGCCAGGCCAAGGCCCCGGTCCAGCGCTCTCAAAACGGCATGGTTCAGGCTGATATCTTCCATGGCGGCGGTTTCCCGCACGCGCGAATCAACGGCTTCCGAAATATCTCTCACCGTGTATTGAGTCGTGTGCCTCTTTTTCATGCCTGCATGGAAACGTAAATATGCAGGCATGGCAAGAATTATTTCGGTTCATCCACCGGCCTCCATTTGTTCGAGCACTTTGGAAAATGGCACGCCTTCGAGAAGCCCGAACGCGTCGTGGCGGGTCAACCGCTCGCGGGTCGTGGCAGGGCTGCTGATTCCGCAGAGAAATCTTGCGAGCGGGCGATTCCCCCGGAGAGCGGCATGGCCTTCGGCACGCAGGGCCCGGATGAATTTCAGGTCGGAAATCGAGATGTCCCGTTCCGGGCTGCGGGGCAGGGGAGGCGCACCGGCCCCCGTGCAATGACCGCAGTGGCCGCAGGGCGAGGGGAGGGACTCGCCAAAATATTCGAGCAGGTGACGCGTCAAACACCCGGGATCCTCGGCAAAGGCGACGATGCGGCCCAATCGGGCGAGGTCCTGGGCTTCGCGCCGTGTGAAAAGCCCATAGAGCCACGTGGCCAGCTCGCGGGGAGTGCGTTCCTTTGCCCCTGCCAGCAGTTTGAACCTGTGCCTCAGTCCGGCAGGCTTCATTTCGATGTCGCCGGATTCCTCGAGGAAGCCCAGCGCTTTCAGAATCCGCTCGCGCGAACTTCCTGTGAAATCGGCCACGGCAGCGACGTCGATGCTCAGCCAAATCCGCCCGCGCTTTCCCGCGGCAAAGATCCCGCGCAGGAACCTCTGCCGTTCCGTGGTGTGGCCAGCGATCACTCGCTCTTCCGGATGCCGGAACGCGATCTGGAACTTGGAGTAAAACATCCCTGCCGGTTCGAGGATTTTCTCCTTTTCCAAATAGGTGATGACGGTTTCGAGCACGAGCGGCCGGATGTCGGTCGCTCGCGAAAGGTCGTAGCGGCTGATGTCGAACTCGTCGCCCTGCCGGAGGAGATGGTCCACCAGATGCCGCAGAGCCTGCTCGTCGGGGGTGTCTCCCAGCGTGAAGTTTTGGAGAACGATCAGGTCGTCCGCGCACGCCAGCATTTCGCAATGCGAGGGCAGCCCGTCCCGCCCGGCGCGGCCGATCTCCTGCTGGTAGTTCTCCAGCGTCTTCGGAAGGTTGTAGTGATAGACCGAGCGGATATTGGCCTTGTCGATTCCCATGCCGAAGGCGATCGTCGCCACGATGGCCTCGCAGCGTCCGGCCATGAAGTCGTCCTGGGCAGCCGCCCGGACATCATCGGCCAGCCCCGCATGGTAGGCGCGGGCGTTCAAACCGGATTTTTTCAGGTGCGCCGCAACGCTCTCCGCCGTTTGCTGGAGGGTCACATACACGATCGTCGGAAACCGTTTTTCCGCATCGAGCTTCGCGGTCAGGAGGCCGAGCCGCGAGGGCGCGTCCACCGGAGTGATGTGGATTGCGAGATTCGGGCGGTGGAAGGAAGTCTGCACGCGGTCGCCCGCGGCGATCCGGAACGCGCGGCAAATATCCTTGGCCACAGCCGGCGTCGCGGTCGCTGTCAGCGCCAGCACCCGCCGGATCCTCAGCTTCTTTGCCAGTGCCGCGAGGCGGAGGTATTCAGGCCGGAAATTGTGCCCCCACTCGGAGATGCAATGGGCCTCGTCGATCGCGAGGAGGCTGACATTCGCGCGCTTGAGCTTCGCCATGAAAGCCTCGCTCGCGAACCGCTCCGGCGCGACATAGAGGAGCTTCAATGTTCCAGAAGCCATCCCTTCGAAAATCTCCGCGACCTCGGTGGCGGCCAGCGTGGAATCCAGCCGGTCCGCCGATATTCCCCGTGCCCGAAGCGCATCCACCTGATCCTTCATCAAGGCGATCAACGGGGAGACGACCAGCGTCAGACCATCGAGAAGCAGCGCGGGAAGCTGGTAGCAGAGCGACTTCCCGCCGCCGGTGGGAAACACCGCCAAAGCGGATCGTCCGGCGAGCAATGCCCGCACAACCTCTTCCTGCCCCGGACGGAACTCAGCATGCCCGAAGCTGCGGTGCATCTCTGCTTGAAGGTTCTCCGTTACAGACTCATTCACCATGCGCCCGCACTAAACCCCATCGGCACATGGCAAGCAACATCGGAACGGGCAACAAATCGAAAAAAGTCTCACGCAGGAATGCGGATTTTTCCGGGGAGCATACGCGTCCTCGCGTGTGGTGGCCGGCACCCCGCCGGACACTGCGCAATGCGCCCGCCTCTCCCCGGCTTCTCAGTTCGCTTTTGTGAACAGAGACGAACTGGCCTCTTGGATGACAAAATGCAGAACGCCTTGTTCCAGAAAATATCGAGTTTCAGCGGGAGAGAGCTTCAAAATGTCAACGGGCAAGGCCCTTTCTCTTGCCTCTTTTGCTCGGCACACCGGCGGCCAGCGAAGCCGGTGAGCCGGCTGGACCTCCAAGTTGTCCCTTGCTGCCGCAAGCCCATGGCGCTCGTCCGCGCCCTCAATGCCTACCGATCCTTTATGCCCTGGCCTCAATACGCTCCGTCCAACAAGTTCGCAGGCTCTTCTTTCCTCATGAAACAGCATTTTGCCATTCGGATGATTAGCCGGAATGACGGAAGCGCACGCTCGCGCCTTCATCTCGCGAACCGGCAGCAAAACCGCAATTCAAACGCTAAGACCCGCTGCCAATCCATGGCTTTCCGGCGCAAACTTCCTCCCGGCAAACCAATGCCGCCGGCAAAGCGCTTTTCCTTAGCTCCCGTTCCGCGGCCGCTCCGGGCACGCAACAAACACAAAACGCATAGCCCTATCAGCAGCTAAAATCGGGCTTGTTCAACCATGGGTGTAGTCGGTGGGCTCGTGCCTCGCCTCCGCTACACCCTTTACCGTTCGGCAATGTAGTTTAAAATGCACCCGCATAGTGAATCTTAATAGAACTAGGTCCAATGTTCTCGATAAGACCTTCAAGTGATACTTTCTCGCCTTCAGTGTGCACAACATGGTCAAGCGTGGAGTAACTACCTCCATTTGAATACTTCATTAGCATCTTTCCTGACTTGACGAGCTTAAAGTCAAAGTGCATACTTCCAGTGTGTGCAGTGTTGTATCTCATCCAGTCGGTTGAAAATTCAACTCTATATTTTGGTGTCCCAAAAAGATCAATATCCATGTCAGCACACTGGATGCCCCGAACCCATAATTGCTTAATTGTTCCGGTTACTTTAATCTTTCTTCCCTTCAGTATGAGATTAGCTTGTGAGGGATATTGTTCGCACAAAGTTGCAAGTTTTGTTGCCTCGACTGGCGTGCCGCCAATCATTGCTTGCAACTGCTCTTCAGGTGTTGGTGGGGGTGTAGGCGTCGGCGATACGGAAGGAGACGGAGTCGGAGCGGCTGGTAAAGCGGGAATTGCTTGTTGAATCTGACTTAGTAAAGAAGGCTTTGGAGTTTCGGCGGGTTTCTCTTCGCCTGACGTTTTCTCCTCTCGCTTTTTTTCTGCTTCTTTTGCTTTATTTTTTTTGTATTGGGCATGCGCAGCTTTCAAGGAAATATACTCTGCCGCATAGGTTGGGTCATAACTATATTTACTTTGGATCTCCTTCGGGACATCAGCAAGAGGGATAGTTATTGCCCCGTCACGATGAATAATAGCTATCGAATCAGGGAAAACCATTCTGACGGTTACATCATTATAGATTTCCGCCCTGACTATCAGGGATTTATATTGGTCATTCACCGCCTTGCCACTCGGCAGTGGTGGAGGCTGAGTCAGAACCGGCGGTTTTACAATGCGAGGCTGGTTTGGTTGAGTGGTGTATTGCCAGACAAAATATCCGACTACACAGATGATGATGAAATAAATGACGGGTTTCATATTGTTTTTGCCGAACGTTCCTCGTCAGTAATCGCTGGCTGGCGCGGCGGGTGGATCGAACGAAATGGGAGCGAAGGCAGTCGGCCTGCTCTGCTCTTCGCAGGCCCTGTGCCTGAGCGGTGGAACGTCAAATTGGTGTTCATCGAAACTCCTCACGGGCCAGCGATTAGCTGGACGGGCTTGTTAGCATTATTTGATGTAGCTGAGGCCACTTGCTAAGCAGAAAAATAACTATTGAAGCAAATTGAGCAACGATCATAACAACTAGACAGCTTATGAAAACCTTTCGGACTACAAGCTCAGATTTCGACATGCACATTTGCATGGGTCTGCTGAGGAAGATCAGAAGAAAAGCAAGTCCGCTAAAACTAGTTGATATGGCCTGACGATATTGACCATCGTAGAGTAACGGCAACGAGCCAAGAAGCATGAAACATCCAGCAATGCGAAATAGCCAACGCCAGGCTGGCGAGGAGGGGGTCCATATTGACGATGGGCGGTTCATATTTTTCTGCTAACAGTATTATTAAACCGCGCGCGGCAATTTACCTACAAATGCCGTGTGCGGTATAACTCCTACAAATGCGGCACCGAAGTGCAGACTTCGTCCATGGCGTTGCATGGAGGCATTTTGCGCTCGAAGCACACCTGAGCAAGAAAAATAATATGGTTTGCCGGGGGAAAGTTACGGCATGTCGAGCTGGCTGGGTCCGCCTGCGCCGGGGCGTTTCATGACGTGGAGGTAAATCATGGTGGTGGAGACGTCGGTATGGCCGAGGAGGTCTTGGACGGTTCGGATGTCGATGCCGCTTTCAAGGAGGTGAGTGGCAACACCCGCGCGGTAGCGCGTTCGTAACAAAAAGGGAAAGACTTGCGTGTAGCCGGAAGGCAACCGGAGCGAAGCGGAGCAACACCCGCGCGGTAGCGCGTTCGTAACAAAAAGGGAAAGACTTGCGTGTAGCCGGGAAGGCAACCGGAGCGAAGCGGAGCAACGAGTGGCGAAGGGTGTGGCAGGTGGCGGGTTTGGAGAGCCGGGCCTTGCGCACGGCATCTTTGAACTGGCGTTGCATGGAGGTTCGTGGACGTGGTAACGGGCGATTCTGCCGGTCCTCGGGTGCGGGCAAAGGGTTGCGGAGGGGAAGACGAACTGCCAGGGCCATTCGCGGGAGGCAGAGATATTGCGGGCGTCCAGCAAGTGTTCGTAGGCCGGAAATATTTCCGTAGCATCGTGTCCATGCGGACACTATTGCGCGGTTATGGAGGGACGTGCAAGGGAAAATTGGTTGTCCGGCTCTGCGGAAGTTTTTTACGGCGAGGGCGCCGGAAACCACACCCGGGTATGCTCCCCAGAATCTCTAGGTCCGGCGGAGGGTGGTGTCGCGAAGAAACTTGGCGTCGTCGCGGTCGGGGTAATCGAGCGTGAAGTGAAGGCCGCGGCTTTCCTTGCGGCTGAGCGCGCAATCCACGACGAGCGAGGCGACGGTGACGAGGTTGCGGAGTTCGAGGAGGTCGGTCGTGATTTTGAAGTTCCAGTAAAACTCCTGGACCTCGGTGTGGAGGTTGCGCAGGCGGGTGGCGGCCCGCTGCAGGCGCTTGTCTGTGCGCACGATCCCGACGTAATCCCACATGAGGCGCCGGACTTCCTCCCAGTTGTGGAAGATGACGACCATTTCATCGACATCCGTCACCTGGCCCGGCCTCCATTCGGGCAGATCGAATGTGACCCTGGGCGGGCGGTTGCGTGTGGATTTTTCGAATGCGGAGCCGGCGAGGACAAGTCCTTCGAGAAGCGAGTTGCTGGCCAGGCGGTTGGCTCCGTGCAGCCCGGTGCACGCGACCTCACCGATCGCGAAAAGCCCGCGGAGCGACGTCTCGCCGTTCAGGTCAGTCTTGACCCCGCCGCACTGGTAGTGGGCGGCCGGCACCACCGGGATCGGCTCGCTGGTGATGTCGATCCCGTTCTGCAGGCAGGTCTCGTAAATGAGAGGGAAGCGGCTTTTGACAAAATCCGACGGTTTGTGCGTGATGTCCAGGAAGACGCACTTGCTGCCGCTGCGCTTCATTTCCGCGTCGATCGCCCGCGCGACAATATCGCGGGGGGCGAGTTCTTTCCGCGGATTGTGCTTCTCCATGAATCGGCGTCCGCGCGCGTCGAGCAAGACTCCTCCCTCGCCGCGCACGACCTCGGAGATGAGGAAGGACTTGACCTCGGGATGGAAGAGACACGTCGGGTGGAACTGGATGAATTCCATGTTGGCGATCGTGGCGCCAGCCCGCCAGGCCATGGCCACGCCGTCACCGGTCGCGACATCAGGATTCGTGGTGTACAGGTAAACTTTCCCGCACCCCCCGGTGGCCAGGACGTTGACATCGCTGCGCAATGTCTCCACCTCGCCGGTCGCCTCGTTGAGCACATAGACGCCGACGCAACTGTTCTGCATGGCGTAGCCGAGCTTGCCCGTGGTGATGAAGTCCACTGCCATGTGGTTTTCCATGACCTCGATGCGCGGATGTTCGGAAATCTGGTCCAGCAGTGACTGTTCGATCGCCATGCCGGTGGAGTCTTGGTAATGGAGAATCCGGCGCTTCGAGTGACCGCCCTCCTTGCCGAGGTCGAGCTCGTTGTCGCCGTTCGTCTCGCGCCGGTCAAAATGCATCCCGAGCCGGATCAGTTCGGCAATCCGCTCCGGCCCTCCGGTGACAACAGCCCGGACGGCATCCTCGTGGCAGAGCCCTGCCCCCGCGGCCAAAGTATCCTGGATATGGAGATCGAACGAATCCTCCTCGCTGGTGACGCAGGCGACGCCGCCCTGTGCCCATGCGGTATTCGAGTCGGCACGGCCCCGCTTGGTGACAAGGGCGACACTGCCTTTGGCGGCGGCTTTCAAGGCGAAACTCAGCCCGGCAATGCCGCTGCCGATGACGACGAAATCAAATTCTTTCATGGGAGGACGGGGATGGCGACATTGTCGATGAGGCGGGCTTTTCCGAGGAAGACAGCCGCAGCGAGACGGCCGGGAGTTTTCCGGTTTTTCAGCGGGAGGAGCGACGAGGCATCGACCGCCTCGACGTAATCCACACGAGCGCCGGGAATGGCCGAGAGGGCTTTTCTTGCAAAGGCTTCGACGGCGGCGGGAGCGTTTTTCGACGCGGCGGACCGCAAGGCTTCATAGATGCGTGGCGCGACAGCGCGCTCGCCCGCGGTCAAGTAGGCATTCCGCGAACTGGTCGCCAGGCCATCCGCACCGCGGACGGTCGGGTGGCCGATCACCTCCACGGGAAAATTCAGATCCCGCACCATGCGGCGGAGGATCGCGAGTTGCTGCCAGTCTTTTTCGCCGAAGACCGCATGCGTCGGCTGGACGATCAAGAACAGCTTGGCGACAATCGTGCAGACGCCGCGGAAATGCCCGGGCCGGGAACGGCCGCACAGGGCTTGCGAGAGGAGGGATTCGTCCACCGTGACCGATGCGTCGCCGCCATAGAGTTCCTCAACGGAAGGGGCAAAAACCGCGTCCGCGCCCGATTCCCGGCAAATCGAAAGATCGTTGCGGAACGGGCGCGGATACGACGAAAAATCTTCCATCGGCCCGAACTGGGTGGGATTGACAAAGATCGAAACCACGACCGCCCCCCGCCGGCCGGCCAGCTTTCGCGACGAGCGGATCAGGGCCGCGTGGCCGGCGTGCAGGGCGCCCATGGTCGGAACAAGGACGACACGGCCGGGCCTGGATTTTCGCCATGCCCGAAAGCCCGCAACCGATTTCGCGACCTTCATCTCAGGGTGAGAAGATCCCCGAAAACTTTCAATTGGCGGGCGAGGGACCAGGCTGGGTTGTGGCCGCCGGGGAAGCGGCGGGAGCCGCACTGGCTTGGGGCACCGGCGCGCTCAGAAGTGTCTGCTGGATCGCTGTTTTCGCGCTCGCGCTTTTTGATGTGAGGATCGACAGCAGGAGAGTGATGCCAAAAAACGCGACGGCGAGCCACGTCGTGAATTTTGCAAGCACGTGGGTGGTCTGCGCGCCGAAGAGGTTCTCGGTCATTCCGCCGCCGAACGCCGCGCCGAGACCCTCGCTGCGCGGGCGCTGCATGAGAACAACCAAAACAATCAGCACGCACACGACAAGGTGAACGGCGATCAGGACAGGCAATACAATAAACATAGAGAATTGGTCATATTAGTTCCGCCGGGAGCCTTGTAAAGCCGGGATCAATGAAATTTCAAAAGGAGGAAAACAAGGAGAGAGGCGATCACGGTCGCGGCAGGGAGAAGGATCAGATTCCAGACCCTGGAACGTCCCCTCCGACGGCTTCGGAAAAAGGAGAGGAGCCCGCGCCTTGCCGGGTGACGCGGCAGCGGGGCTGTTTTCTGCGGGGTTCCTGTCGCATCGGCGATCTTGGGAGGGTGATCAAATGGAACCTTCGGGGATTTCGGGCGGATCCGGTTCTTCCGTTCCCAGACCGCCTCGTTGCTGGTCGGCGAGAGTTGCAGGCCCGGATCAGCAACCTCCCCCGAGGAGGAGGGTACCGCCGCTTTGCGGGGTGTGAGCCGGACTTTGGCTGCCGCCGGCTCAGGCCTAGCCGAATCCTCTCCCGCTGCACCAGATTCCTTGGGATCCATGTTTGTGCAGCATGCTGGCAGGTGGCGGAGAGAACACAAGACCGCCGTGATGGAACGGGAACTTTCTGGTTTCCGCGCGCGGCAGGGCAGGAAAATTAGCCCTCGGATTTTTCGAACTCCTCGGGGAATTTGGCGAGAAAGCTTTGCGTCGGCCACGAGCAGGCTTCTCCGAACGCACAAATCGTGCGGCCCGCGATGTTGTCGGCGATGCTTTTCAAGTTCTCGGAATCATCGGCTCGCCCGCCGCCATCGAGCATGCGGGTGGTGACCTTCGACATCCAGAGGCTGCCCTCCCGGCAGGGGGTGCACTGGCCGCAGCTTTCGTGCGCGTAGAACTGGTTCAGGTTGTTCAGCGCCCAGACCATGTCGCGGGAGTCGTCCATCACGATCACCCCGGCGCTGCCGACCATTGTTCCCACGGACTGCAGCGTCGAGGCATCCAGGACGACATCGAGCATCGGGAGATCCTTGTCCACCATGGCACCGTCGGGGGCTTTGGCTTTAGTTTTGTAAATTTCGTCCGCCCGCATGACCTTCGCGGAACTTCCGCCAGGGATGATCGCCTTGAGCGTGCGCCCGGGCTTGAGCCCTCCGCAGACATCAAAGATCAGCTCGCGGATTGTGACCGCGCCGCAGGGGATCTCGTAGATTCCGGGACGAACGACGTCACCGCTGACGCACATCGTGCGGGTTCCTCCGTCGCCCGGAACGCCCATCTTCGCGTATTCGGCGGCACCGAGGCGGATGATGTGCTTTACGTGGCAGATGGTTTCGACGTTGTTGACGATCGTCGGCTTCATGTAGAGGCCGAGGACGGCCGGAAAGTAAGGGGGCTTGATGCGCGGGTAGGGGCGCTTGCCTTCGAGGGATTCGAGCAGGCTGGTTTCCTCGCCGCAGATGTAGGCGCCGGCACCCTGGTGGACATAGACATCGAGGTCGAACCCGGTGCCGAGGATGTTATTTCCGATGAACCCTTTGGCGCGGGCCTCCTTGATGGCGTTCCAGACAATGCGCGCGGCGTGCGGGAACTCGCACCGGATATAGATATAGGCGAGGTGCGTGTTTGTCGCGAAAGCGGAAATCGCCAGCCCCTCGATGAGCTGGTGGGGATCCTGGTGCAGGATATAGCGGTCCTTGAAAGTGCCGGGTTCGGACTCGTCCGCGTTGACGACGATGTAGTGGTCTTTCCCGTCGTCGTATTTGATGAAGCCCCACTTCGTGCCGCAGGGAAATCCGGCACCCCCGCGGCCGCGGAGGTTCGCGGCCTTCACGGCATCCACGATCTCGGCGGGCTTCATGGTGACGGCTTTTTTCAGCGACTCGTATCCTCCATGGGCGAGATACGTCTCGATGTCCGGCGCGTAGCCGGGCTTGCTGATGTTCTCAAAAATGATTCGACGCTCTTTCGGGTGCGGTGTCGGGAGCAGGGCTGGCATGGGTTATTTCAGAGTTTTGACGAGGGCGGCGACGTCGGCGGGTTTGATGTTCTCGGCAAGCTCGTCGCCGATGAGCGCGACCGGCGCGCTCCCGCAACTCGCCAGGCATTCCACGAATTCCACACTGAATTTTCCATCCGGCGTCGTGGGCGGGGCGACGCCAAAGCCGTGGTGTTCGGCATGCGGGTCGAGCCCGACCGCCTCGCAGAATTTCTCCTTCACATCGTAGCTCCCGGCCATCGCGCAGGCGAGTGTCCGGCAAACGCGGATGATGACCTTCCCCGCGGCCTCGCGGCGGAACCAAGGATAAAAGGTGACCAGTTCGAGGATATTGATCGGCGTGAGATCCAGTTTCGCCGCGATCCACTCGACCCCGCTGTCGTCCACGAAACCGAAATGGTTCTGCCAGTGGTGCAGGAGCGGCAGCGACGCGCTGCGTTTGGAAACCGGATAGTGGCCGATCAACTCGTCCGCTTCCCCCTCAAATTCGCGCGTGATTTGATCCGCCTGCCTCGTCGTCATCTCGATCATCCCGTGATTTCTCTGTTTTTCCGGCGTCCGCTTCAAGCAAAACGATTCCGGATCTTCGCGTCCCCGTCCCCGGCCACTCGTCACCTTCCGGAATTGATCGGCCGCTGTCTGAGCATTTGCGTGTTGGGGAATATTGGATATATTCAGCAAATCCCAAAGCCCATACCATGAGAACCACCACCAAAACCCTGTTGCTGGGCGCGACCGCCATCCTCGGCCTCGCGCTCGTCCCGCTCGCCACCGCCGCCGACGAGGTGGCCACCAAGACCGGTGAAGTGGTCGATTTGGCGTGCTACCTCGATCACGGAGCCAGCGGGGAAGCCCACAGTGCCTGCGCGCAAAAGTGCATCGCCAGCGGTCTGCCAGTCGGCCTCAAAACCGCCGATGGCACCTACCTGCTGATCGGGGCACACAAGCCGATGAACAAGGAACTCGCGGCGCTCGCGGCACAGACCATCACAGTCAAAGGCAAGGTCGTCGAAAAGGACGGCATCAAGATGATCGAGAATGCCGAGATCGTGAAATAGTCGCCCGATGCAAGCCTCGCTCGTTCAGGATCTCGCGCAGCCCGAGTATCTGCATGTGCTGCTCAATCCTCTGCCCGTCTATGGATTGTTGACGGGCATTCTGGGGCTGGGGGTCGCGCTGGCGATCTTTCGCGGGAGCCGGGCCGCGCGAAACACAGCCCTGCTGCTCATCGCAATCAGCGCCGCCTCCGTCTGGCCGGTTATCCACTATGGTGAAGCCGGCGAGGACCGGGTCCTGGCCATGACCGACTCGACCGGTGGCCAGTGGCTCAAGGCCCACGCCAAGCGGGCCGATTTGGTGGAACCGATTTACTACGCGCTCGCCGCGCTCGCCGTGGCCGCCATTTTTGTGCCGCGCAAATGGCCCGCCAGCGCGGTCCCGGTCGCGCTGCTCACGCTCGTGTTCGCCGTCGGGACAGCGGGAGCCGGAGCGTGGGTCGCCTACGCCGGCGGCAAGATCCGCCACGCCGAGTTCCGCAACGAGCCGCCGCCCGGCGAAACACGGTAGGGGCACTCCAGTCGCCTTTGTCGTTGGAGGGCGATGCCGCCCGTCAGCGCCTATAAAAATGGGACGGCACGGCGGCCATCCCTCCAACTCTTTGCCTATCGCTGGCGGGCCGCGCGAGTTTGCTACTGGAATAGATTGTCATTCGGCGGGGAACCTCTCAATGTTCCGCGATGCAACGGGTGGGATTCTGGGTCTGCGTGACCATGGTTTTTTCGAGCATGGTGGGGACCGGGGTCTTCACGAGTTTGGGTTTCCAAATCGGGTCGCTGCCGTCGCCGTTTGTGATCATGGTTCTTTGGGCGTTGGGTGGAGTGGTGGCGCTTTGCGGGGCGCTGAGCTACGCGGAGCTGGCGGCGGCGCTGCCGAGGTCCGGCGGGGAATACCATTTTCTCTCCCGGATTTTTCACCCGGCCCTCGGGCTGATGGCCGGGATCATTTCGGTGTTTGTCGGGTTTGCCGCGCCGATCGCGCTCGGGGCGATGGCGTTCGGGAAGTATGTGGCATCGGCATTCCACGGGGTGCCGCAGGTGTTGTCGTCGGTTGGCGCGGTCCTTGTGCTGGCATTGGTCCACGGGGTGACGCTGAAGGTGAGCGGAAGATTCCAGGTCGTCGCGACCGTGCTCAAAGCCTGCCTGATCCTCTTCTTCATCATCGCGGGAGCGATGCTGGCTCCCGGCACGGATTTCCGGCCGAAGTCCGGGGACGTGGCTTTGGTCCTGAGCCCCTCGTTTGCGATCGCGTTGATGTTCGTGATGTATGCCTACTCCGGCTGGAATTCCGCCGTTTACATCGCCGGAGAAGTCCGCTCGCCTGCCCGCACGATCCCGATGGCACTGATGGCAGCGACGATGACCGTGACGGTTCTTTATATGGCGCTGAACGCGGTTTTTCTTGCCGCCGCGCCTCCGGCGGAACTGGCGGGGAAGGTGCAAGTCGGCGAGATCGCCGCGCGGCACTTGTTCGGCGATGCTGGCGGTCGCCTCATGGCGTGCGTGATCGCCGGCGGGCTTGTCGCGGCCCTGAGCGCCCTGACGTGGGCCGGGCCACGGGTCGCCCAGACGGCCGGAGAGGATTTCCCCGCGCTCGCCTGGTTTGGCTGCAAGTCGTCCGGGGGAGTGCCCCGGCGGGCGCTGGCATTCCAGACCTTCATCGTGGTTCTTCTTCTGGTCTCATCGTCCTTCGAGTCCGTTTTGCTATTCGCGGAGTTTGCGCTGGTGGCATGCTCGTGCCTGACCGTGCTCGGTTTGCTGGTTTTGAGAATACGCGAGCCGTCGCTGGCCCGTCCCTTCCGGTGTCCCTGGGTGCCATTTGTGCCGTTGGTATTCCTGGGTGTCGGTCTTTTCAGCCTGGCATACACCCTGAGAGAGCGGCCGGTGCAGGGGTTCGCGGGGATGGCCGCGCTGGGTGCGGGAGCGGGTTTGTATTTCCTTGTCCGGCAGAATCGCGCTAACTAAATAACCTGGATGCGAACGCTGTTCTTGCTGTTGTTGCTTTGCCCGGCGGGCTTCGGGCAGGAGGTGAGGCAGGCCTTGCCGGCGGACGACCGGGTCTCGACATGGGATGCGCGGGCGAAGTTTCTTGCCGGAATCCCCTTGGCTCCCGAGGAACCTCTCGCCAAGTTGCAGGCGCAGTCCGCCTATCGGGCGCACACCGCTGCTTTTGATAAAATGTGGGTCCGCTACAAGGAGCACTACTTTTCCCCGATGCGTGTTTGGTCGGCTGCGGAGCTGGCCCCGAAGATTTCCATGAGCGCACCGGTGTATTATTTTTTCAGCGGGCCGGATGCCATTTCTCCGCTGGCATTCTTTCCCGGCGCGCCCGACTTCATTCTCGGAGGTCTCGAGCCCGCGGGTACTGTGCCCGGCCCAAACACCCTGCCTCCTCAAAGGTTGCAGGCCGCGTTAGAGAGTCTGAGAAAATCCACCGACGTGATTCTCTCGTTCGGGTTTTTCATCACCAAAGACATGCGGGCCGAACTCGAAGCCGGCGAGTTCAAAGGGGTCACGCCGATCATGCTCGTTTTTCTGGCCACGAGTGGGTATGAGGTGCTCGATGTCTCGTATTTCGGGGTGCAGGCAGACGGGACCACCGAGGAATACGGCGCGGAACCCCGGCAGTCGAAAGGCGCGCTCCCCGGAGTGAAAATCACATTTCGAAAGGACGCGCTTTCCGCGCCGCAGAGACTGCATTACGTGCAGGCCAATGTCGCGGACGACGCACTGCACAGCGGCGGCGGGCTTCTCCGTTGGGCGGAAGGTTTTGGCCCGGGAAACGTCTATCTCAAGGCCGCCTCCTACCTGCTACACGAATCCTACTTCTCCAAAATCCGGGGATTTTTACTGAGCCAGGGCCGCTCGGTCCTGCAGGACGATTCCGGAATTCCTTTTTCCTTTTTCCAGAACGGGGAATGGCGGGTCTGGTTCTTCGGCACCTACACCGGGACGCTGGATCTTTTCAAAAAATACCATCAGCAGAAGCTGATCGACGCCTTTCGAAGCAGCGGGGTCCCGCTCGCCTTCGGCACCGGATACAAGTGGAGGCTGGGGCAGTCCAATCTCCTGCTCGCTGTCAAACAGGAGCCCCCGAAAGCGGAACCTGTCAGCGCTCCCTCGAACTGAAAAGAGCCCGGAGAAAGGCCGGATCTTTGAATCTCGATGGACGGCCGAGGCGCACAACCACGGCACCCAGCGAGGGAATGATATAGACCCGCTGTCCGTCCGAGCCCGCCATGCAGACGAGATCCCGCGGCGCAGCGTTTGAAAGGCTCATCCGTCTCCAGTCCTCCCGGGTGAGCCGGGCGTCGACCGCGTCCTCGATGTCTCGCTGGATGGATTTTCCCGCGGCATGGTTTAACCAGAATCCCAGGCCATACGCCGGATTCGCGCGCGAACCGGTGAAGGCCGCTTCAAATTTTGCCTGCGGCATGACCGGCCGGAGCCCGGCAACTCTCCCGCGATCCAGCACAAAGCGCCCGATTTTCAACAGGTCCTCCGGGGTGAGAATCACACCGGCTGAAAGATAAATATGGCCCTGCCTGTCGGTGCGCCAGTCAACGGGGAGGATTCCGAGCAGGTTGAGGAAGTTGGTGAGCGCCTGGCGGGCTCCGTCCCTCGAACCGTCCGTGGCCATCAAAACGTTCCCGATCGATTCATAGTGCGAAGGCCCATATTCGAACCGCTCGCCGGGCAGGAATTTCTCCGGCAACGAGGCCGCCGCTTTGCGGACATCAGGAATGTTTTTTTGGTAGAGCTTTTCGAAGCCCGGAGAAATCCCGGAGGTCTGCGAAAGAAGGTGCCGCAGGGTGATCGGCTTGCGTCCGCGGCGGACGGTATCCTCAAGCGACGGTTCCTGAAGGCACAGGCAGGCCAAAGCGGTCACGCTCTTGGTGATGCTGAAGACGCGCGACGGGGATTGCAGGTGATAGCCGGGCTCACAGAACACGGTGTCCGGCATCCCCTTCCGGCTGATGATAAGCACCGTCCCTCCGTTGTTCCTCGAGTAACGCGAAGCCGCGGTGTCATTCCAGTGGAAATCAGCACCCGGGAGAGAATCCCATGCGGGCAAAGCGGCCATGAAGACCAGCAGGTTGAGAAGAAGCCCGTGGGGGGTTCCGAGCATCAGCCAGATATTGCGGCCCGCCCGCGATGAGGAGGCAATCCGATCGGCATCTGGGCCTCCTCCTCCTGTTTGAGCCTGCGGTAGTAGGACGATGGCTTCCAGATGCCCCAACCCGTTTCCCATAAGTGTTCGCAGTTGGCGCACCGCGCATGGTGGGGCTGTCCCGGAATCCACGGGTTTTCGCTTTCGCATTTCGGGCAGAGGGTCACAAAAACCGGCTGGCCCTGCAGGGCGGCATCGGCATTTTTTTCCACCGGCACGTCAATGTCACCCGGTTCCATCGGAAGGTCGAAATTGCGCTCCCGGCTGCAGCGTTCGAAATACCGCTTCTGGGTGGCATCGAGAAGCTTGACGATCCCCGCCGTGCTGAGAAAGCGGCGGTCCCTGCGGTCGTCGAGCATGTGCAGAGCGAGAAGAATTTTCATTCTTGCCTTCGTTGTCAGGCAGATGTGGAGGTCCGCCGCCAGCGTGGCAAACATTTCGGCGAGTTCCGGAGGCGAAGGCACCGAGAAGTGCAGCGTGGCACGGAAGAGTTCCTCGGTTTCCGCCGAGCTCCGCAAAATGGGACGGACGCTGTCGCGTGATCCGCTGAAGATCAGAACCGTGTCCTCGCCACAAGCGGACAGCACCGTGCGCAGGACCTCGCGGGCTTTCGCAGAGGAGAGCCGTGAACCATGGCGTTCGACCTGCGCCGAAGAATGCAGGAACAGGACTCCCCCGCGTGCGGATTGAATTGTTTGGGGCACGGCCTCCCCGCTTGGAAGGAGACTTTCCATGGTGGCTTCGACGACCTTGCCTCCCGACGAGAGAATGCCCAGGGTGCCGAGGGATTTGGAGAGCAGCGCGGCTGCCTGCCGGCGACCGCTGCCCTCCTCCCCCTCGAAAATACAGTGGAATTTCAACGGGGGGACCGGCAACCCCCGCTTGCGCCGCTGGATCGCCGCGTGCGCCTGGTGCAGGAGAGTTTCCATGACCGACTTGGAGGCACTCATGCCAATCACCTTATGTATCTCGGCGAGCACCGACGATAGCATGTCGCCGTGGGAATCTTTTTCCTGCGGCGTTTCGCTGCGCTGTGTCAAGTGCCCCTGCATCGATTGGACATCGAGGCCGGCCGAGGCGTCCATGCTGCAAAAGTCGACCGCTGCAGTAACCTGGTCCAAGGTGATGTGCGCGTAATCCTTCAATGCCTGCTCGGCAAATACGCAGCCGTGGAGGTGAAGCGGGCCGCCGCCTTTCATCATCAGGCCGCCCATGCTCTGCCTCTCAAATTCGCAGAACAACATTTCCACTTCTTTGCAATCGATGAAATGCGCTCCGAGTTGGTTTTCCAAAAAGAGCGTGCCGGCGCAGTAAACCCGGCTGTCCTGGGCATGCAGGCCGGCACCCGGATTCCCTTCCTCATTCCTGAAAGCCCCTTCGATTCGTGAATGGAGGATGCTCAATCCGGTAGTGCCTTCGGCGGAAATTCCCACTTTGCAGCCGGAAACCGTCGTTCCCATGAGCTCTCCACTGGCTCCGCTGGCGAGCAAAAGTCCGGCCTCAGCGCGTTCCAAGCGGGAGTTTTCCAGATAAATGGTGGTGTCATTCCCCGAGGATTGAAGGCCGCCGAGGATGTTGCAGTTCGAAAAGATAAGGCACCCCCGTGTTTGCTGGGCAGCCAGGCTGTCCTCGTCTCCTGGAACAATTTGAATTCCCGTGAGCCAGAGCGAGAAATCCCCGTCCATCAGGATGGCGGGGCTCTTGGCAGGGCCATAGAATCGGACGGTGCCGGGACGCGCGGCCCGAATGGCGAGGGATTTCGAAATTTTTGGGGCCGGGTAATTTCCTGGAGGAAGAATAATGCAGTCCTCGCGATGCGCTTTCCGAATCGCGGTCTGATACGCATGCTCCGGCGTGGACCCGTCTTCCGGCTCGGGGATGAGGACATCGCGGACCCGGGAGGGAGGGAAAAGTTTTTCCAGAACGCCCGGGAGCACTGAGGGACGAAGGGAAGACATCATGAGAGGCAAGCGATGAGGAGATCCGGCATGTTTAAAGGAAAAAAGGAATTCTCGTCAGATCGCGGGGAAAAGTCCAGTTGAATGGAGACACGTGTCGGCGACGGTTCAAAACTGGATTTCTTGCCGGTTCAAAACTGGACAGCAAGTTTAGAGGGTGAAATGGCCTAAAACAGGAGGCCAAACGTTCTTGAGGGGATGCTCAACGACCCAGAATTGTC